>Ga0364895_1023_pt1 | contig 66506 bp, 54 predicted proteins | sample SorcelJu500002C3_2_FD_206952 | JGI IMG/M metagenome (GOLD analysis project Ga0364895, IMG submission 206952) | Enriched cells from Trout Bog Lake Hypolimnion, Wisconsin, USA - BchlTB.July09.5000.02.C3 | ecosystem: Environmental > Aquatic > Freshwater > Lake > Hypolimnion/Profundal zone | place...
TAATCCGCCCGGGTCCGCAAATAATCAAACAAGACACGGATTTGGGCATTGGACAAGGCAGTAACAGGCGCTACCGGAAGAGGACCGCTGGTAACAACCTTCAAGTTGGGAATCCAGGTGTCCTGTAAAATATCTTCTTTGGCGACTTCTTCCTGGAGCAGATCGGTTATGCCGATATTATCCAATCCGAATACCTCGCCCGCGATGGGAGAACGAAAATCGCAATCGACCAACACAACCCGCTGCCCTGCGTATGCCAACAACGCCGCTGAATTGACAGCAGTCATCGCTCCTCCGTCGCCGGGGCTGGCGCTGGCAAATAAAACCGTATGCATTTCTCCTGCGTTGTCCGTATCCCGAATGCTGGAGCACAGCGCACGGAAAGCTTCGGCAAGAGGAGATTGTTCTCTGTCTTTAATTACATACCGCATCCGCTCAGCCATGAGATCCACCCTTACCCCTTAATTTCTCGATCTTCCAACGGGAGCCGTCGTCCAATCGCGGAATGCTGCCAATCATCCGGACAGGCAGATACTGCTGTAAATCTTCAGCCGTATCAATCGTTTTACCGAAGTATTCTACAACAAATGTTATCAGTGTACCGATAAAAAGGCCCAGGAAGGCTGCTATGCATAAATTGAAAAATTTCTTGGGGGCAACCGGGTCCTCAGGCAATGCTGCCATATCGAAAATTTGCACATTAGTCGGTTCCATGATTTCATTGATCCGCGCTTCCTCATAGCGTTTCGCTAATACGGTATATGTGTCTTGGGCAACCGAATAATCAAGCATTAAGCGCGCCAACCTGATTTCCCGCCCTGGAAGGCTGGCCAACGCTTGTTCTTCCTGAGAATCCAGACCCTGCAAAGTCGCCCTCTGGGTTTCGGTCAAAGCCACCTCGCTTTCAGCTGTGCGCCTAAGTTCATCTTGCAGTTTCTTGCGGTTTTCAGCGATGGAAGCCTGTAGACTAATTACGCGAGGGTTCTGGTCGGTCATGGTTTGCAACAAGCCCGCCAATTCGACTTCCTGTTCAGCCAAATTGGTTCGATACGCCTGCACAACCGGAGTATCGATGGTGACGGAAGGCGTGTTCAGCTTGGCGTACGCCGCCTCTAGCGCCAATTGATTATCAGCTTCCTGGCTTTTCAGGAGCGACTGGCGATCCACAAAAGACTTAGCCTGTTCGCTGACTTCAACTATCTGGTTGTTTTTTTTATAGTCAACTAATGCTTTTTCCGCATTATCAAGATCACGTTTTTTCTCAATCAGACGGTCCCCGATAAAGATTCGAGTCTCTTTTCCTTCCGCCCGCACAATATCCAACAGCCTCTCATCAAAAGCGACTGCCAACGCATTTGCCAAATCCCGTGCTTCCTGCGGGGATCCGGACAAAACAAACAAGTTTAGAATTTCCGTGTCTTTTAAAGGGCGAACCGTAATTTGGTTGACAGCTTTTTCATAACTAAGCGATGCCTGCTCATCTGTGCTGAGTTTGCCGACCGCCGCTTTCACGACCGTTCGGCTCTTGATTAACTCAGCGTAAGTATTCATTTTCTGCTGCACCATATCTTCGGAAAGCCCGTTTATCCCGGCGTTATCTATCAAGTTATTCGCGGTCGGTTGTACCCGGATTGTAACTTTCGCCTCATAGGTCGGCGGCACTAAATTTAATATGGTAGCAAATATTATCGCTATGCCGAAAGTGAAATAAACCCAGTTACGATGCCGCCTTACAATTGATATTAACTTATGTAAATCTATACTTTGCTTATCCATTAGGGCCCCCCTGGTCAATCGTTCACCTTACTGGTGACAGTTCACTGACTCCCGCCGAAAACATTGGTTGTTTCCAAATTATAATAAACCTGTGTCCATGGCAGTATATCTTTTGTAACATCAATTCGATGATTTTCTGTCAGATAGATAATGTCTCCTTCTTGCAAGCACAGATTTTCGCTTAAGTTGCCCTTGTTCAGCAAGTCCAGCAAATTAACGCGGATAGGGTGGTCTGTTTGATTTTTGCGAATAACAAAGACCTTGGTTTTGGCTGCTTCTTTGGTCCATCCTTTGGCCGCGCCTATTGCATCAAGCAAATTTCTGCTTTTATCCAGTTCATAAAGCCCTGGTGCGTTTACTTCCCCGAAAACATAAACGCGCTGTGTACTAAAATGCAGTACATTGACCGTAACAACGGGGTTTACATAGTATTTTTTCAGTGATTTATCCAGTAACTCCGCCAAATCCTGGGTAGTCAATCCCTCCGCTTTGACCTCTCCCACCAGCGGAAAAGAGATTTTTCCGTCTGAGCGAATGGTAATCGAGTCTGGATTTCCCGGAGCTGGAAAACTAAGCTCCGGACAGCCGAAAACATTTATGGTCAATTCATCCGACGGATGCAATATGTAGTCACCAGTAGCAGCATTTACCCTGGGTGCCAACAGCAACAACAACAACACCGTTAATGCAAACATCCACCGTTTCACACCAACACTCCCTCAGGAAATTCGTTCCAAAAATATTACCAATATTGTAAATTCGTGTTTATTTAAGTCGTTTCCTGCTCACAACAGAAAAAATACTTTCCTTTGCACTATTTTAATCAGTTTATTATTATCCAAATACTTCAACATCGCTTTCACGTCGCTGCTCGAGTATTCAGGAAACAAAAAAGCCTTCATCCCCGAAATGGGACAAAAGCTTTTACCTTTCTGTGGCAGCACCCAAATTGATGATAAACGCCTACTTATTTTGTATACTAACATATTTACCCTCAGCAAGGTTCTCCGGATCTGTATAATAGCGAAACCTGCTTATTCTCTTAACCGATAATATTGCAGATGGTTCCACTTTCCCATCGTTGCCAGAGCTCCTTGATAGTTACCAAATTCAATCTGCCAAACCGAATCTATCCTCAGTTCACTAAAATTCTTTCCGGTTATATCCCTCATCCCCGAAAGCCCAATGCCCAGCGCCTTTAATATTGCCTCTTTCATTGTCCACAATTTAAAAAAGGCTTTATGCTGGACATTCTGCGGCAAAGACCTGATCGAAGACACCTCTTCATCTGAAAAACATATTTGGGCAATAGAATCCCATTCAAATTTTTCATCGGCAAACTCAATATCTGCGCCAATAGCACCGCACTTTGAAAAAGCCAGCAGTATAGCCTCTTTGGAATATGAAAGATTAAATGCCAGACCAACATCCCGCATAATAGGTTTCCCACTCGGATTATATATAAAGTTAACTGACTCAGGTGCTATCCCCAAATACAAAGTCAGCAAAACCCGCAATAATCCCCGGGATAGAACAAACCGGTTAGTGTCATGAAGAAATTTATAACGGTCTGCCCTTTGCTGTTCCTCTGGCGACAGAACCTGGTACAATCCATCTCTCCATAATGACCCCGCTGCCCCGGAAACATGCCATAAGTGAATACTGTTATCGTCCAAATGATATCGTTTACCTTTTTCGCGGGGTATGCCGACAACTTCTTCACCTTCGAAACCGCGTTCCTCGTTGGAGCATAAATCTTTCAGCCGCAAGACTTTCTCACTGCTTTTGAACTTCACGGAGACTCTCCTTTAAATGAGTTACCAACGCCAGGGAATTTTGTTGAGCAATCATAGTGCCATGATCTCCTGGAACGTTATGGACAGTTACCTTATTCGCGACCTCCCGCCAACCTAAATCATCATCCGTCTCCTGAAAAAAATCATTTTCCATAGCCCGAAAGAGGGTTATTGTACCGGAATACCACACAGGTCTATACTCGTGGTGCGCCCTTAACAACGCCTGTCTAATATTTTCTTGTCTTAATTTTTCCAACCTGTTACGTCTTATTAATAAATTAGTAATTCGTTTATTAAATCTATTTCCCTCAGCTTTTAATTTTGCACTTATATATTGCGGTATGTCGGTTGTGCCGGAATTAATAAACTTACGATAACTTTTGGCAAGTCTTTCACTAAAAGTCTTTCGTGGCAATGCGCCTTGCCTAAACCGATTATTCTGCGGATTTTGGGTGTCGAAGATTGCCACCAGCGAGATATCTTGCCCTTGCCGGCTGAGTTGCTGGGACATTTCAAACACTACAATTCCGCCGAAAGAATGTCCAGCCAACAAGTATGGTCCCCGGGGCTGGACTTTCCTAATCTCCCCGATATATTTCTCCGCCAGGTCTTCAACACTGATTTGAGTGACATCGATCAATCCTAGTTTCAATCCATATAATGGTTGATCTTTTCCAAGATAAAGCGCCAGATTTCTGTAGGCGATAACTTCTCCATCAATGTCGTGAACGCAAAACAGCGGCAGCTTTTTACCAAGGCTCTGAATTGGAACCAGATTTGCCGTAGCAGACAATAATATATCCCCGTCAATTACCGCAGCCAGTTTTTCAATGGTATCTTCCTGAAATAGTATCGAGACAGGGAGTTTTTTGTTAAAAGTTCGCTCGATATCAGCAAACAATTTCATGGCCAGCAACGAGTGTCCACCCAGGTCAAAAAAACCATCTTGTACGCTCACTTTCGGTAATTTTAAAAGGTTCGCCCAAATCTTAACCAGTCTCTTTTCGGTGTTACTCCTGGGCGCAACAGTCTTCCTGCCACTATCAGCGGCGAATTGTGGCTCCGGAAGTGCCTGACGGTCCAATTTGCCCGCAGGAGTGAGCGGAACCTGGGATATCGCAATATATAGCGATGGAACCATATAGTCAGGCAGTTTAAGCTTTGCAAATGACCGCAATTCATTTTGTCGCAATTGAACGCTTTCTGTCATGACAACATAAGCGACTAAAGTTTTCAAACCTTCCTGGTTGGTGCTGACTGTCATTATACAGTGTTTTATATCAGGATGCTGGCAAACAACTGTCTCAATCTCTCTGAGTTCTATCCGGCACCCTCTTATTTTAACCTGGTTGTCAGCTCTGCCAACAAACTCAATATTGCCATCAGGCAAATAACGGGCTAAATCTCCTGTCTTATATAACCGTGAGTCAGGCTCAGTCGAAAAGGGATTGGAAACAAATCTATCAGCTGTCAGTTTCGGATTATGCAAGTATTCCCGCGCGACACCGTCGCCTGCTGCATACAATTCACCAATAATTCTAACAGGCAACAGTTCCAAATGTTTATCAAGGATATACACGCAGTCAGCGGCAATAGGGCGTCCGATGGGAACATAGCGATCGTCCGACGAAACACTGTCCACTGCATAAGCGGTGGTGTACACTGAATTTTCCGTCGGGCCATAAGCATTTATCAAGCGACAATCTGGCAGCCGTTCCCTAAACCTGACTGCTAAAGCTACCGGCAATACATCTCCTGCTGCTAATACTTGCCGCAAACCCAGCAGTTCATGGCGGCACTCGTCCAGTAACGCCTGGAGCGTTTCGGGGGCGATACAGAGTGAAGTCACCTTATACTGCTCGATTTTAGTGCCAATATCAGCCATAGATGGTCTATCAGAATCCATCATTACCAGTTTCCCGCCATTTAGCAGCGAGCCATATATTTCAAATGCCGACACATCAAAAGCAATTGTGGTAAGTTGAAGAAACACCTCTTCCGGACCTAGATGCGCATAATCAATATCTTTAACTAACCGGGTTATTCCCTTGTGCAAAACAGCTACCCCCTTGGGGTTCCCTGTTGACCCTGAAGTATATATTACATATGCCAGGTTGTCCGGCCCGGTCGTACAGCTAAGATCATCTTCAGATTGCCTGATAATATCCGCCAGATCAGCTTCCAGGCAGACCTTACAAGTGCCAGATTTCTCGACTCTGGCTTCTGTTGCCTGGCTAACTAAAATATATTCTGTTTTTGAATCTTCCAGCATAAACGACAACCGCTCAGCAGGATACAACACGTCAAGAGGCAAATATGCCCCGCCGGCTTTCAGCACAGCCAGTAAGCACACAATCCTGTCCAGTGATTGTTCCAGACCGACAGCCACTATTGCCTCAGAACCTACACCTTTCTCCTGAAGGTAATGAGCCAAACGATTGGCCCGTTTATTCAACTCACCGTAGGTCAATTCCCGATCCCCAAATAGCAGTGCAATCTTTTGGGGTGCAAGCGCAGCCTGCTCTTCAAAATATTGATGAATGCATTTCTTATGGCAAGGAGCAACCAGGCCGCGAGACGCTCCTTTAAGCAGCGAAATCCGTTCAGTATCGGTCAACAATGGTAGCCGCGATATTTTTTCATCAGGATCAGCGACGCTTCCCTGAATGATCATTTGAAAGTGGCTGGCCATACGCGCTATTGTTTCCACTTCAAAGATTTCAGTGTCATAGATCAGATTGCAGACTATTGTTCCATTCTGTTCGGTTACTTTTAAGCAGATATCGACTGGAGAAATCCCGTAGTCATAATCAAGTTCTTCGATTGTTAACCCTTCTACGGTCGTGACGGTTCGCGGCATATTATGCAGGTTTAACATGACCTGAAATAGCGGGTTGATATTCTGATTCCTTGACGGACTGAGTTCGGCGAGCAGTTTCGCATATGGCACTTGTTGATGACTAAATGTCCCCAACGCTGCTACTCGAACCCTGAGCAGTAATTCCCGGAATGAAAGATTGCCCTCCAGTGTCGTTTTGACAGGTAGCGTGTTCACAAAAAATCCAATCAGCTTTTCAGCATCAATGTCGCTTCTTCCTGCGGCAAGGCAGCCCACAACAATCTCTTGCTGATGGGTATACCGGAACATTAAAATTTTAAGGATAGTCAGCAAATACATGAAAAGGGTGACTCTTTCGCTGCGACAGAAAGTTTTAATGTTGTCAGTTAATTCAACAGGCATAGCAAACACGTACGCACTGCCGATATGTTCCTGCAGCAAGGGCCGGGGGCGGTCCAACGGCAATTCCAGGACCGGCGGCTCAACAGGAAAAAGGCCCTTCCAGTAAGCAAGCTCCCTGTCCAAAGCAGGGCCGGACAACAGTTCCCGTTGTGTGGACGCATACTCTGCAAAGTTTATAGGCAAGTCAGGCAATATTGGTTCGCTGCTGTGCAGGTAAGCATTATACGACACGGCTAGTTCCCGAAGCAGTATCTGCGCCGACCAGCCATCGAAGACCAGATGATGAAAAACCGCAACAAGTACATGTTCTGTTGCAGAGCTATGAATCAACTCAAACCGGACAGGTCTATTACTTTTAAGATCGAAGGAACGCCTGGCTTCATCCAAAATTATTGAATCTAGCGCGGCTGCCTGATCAGATTCGGCCAATCCGCTAATATCAGTCACCTTTAATCCTATATCCTCATGGGGAGTTATCACGAAATAAGGAATACCATTATCAGCCGAGAATTGTGCCCCGAGAATGTCATGCCGTAATAATATTAGATTTAAACTACGCTGCAAAATATCGCTACGTAATAACCCCGTAAATCTAAGAACGTATGGCCGGTTATAAGCCGGATTCCCAGGGTCCATCTGTTCGAGGAACCATAGGCGCTCTTGTTCGTAAGACAAAGGTATTTTATTATTTTTCATATGAATTTCTGCCTGCTTTTTTCTTTGTCACCAGCGCCGCCAGTTCCGAAATAGTAGGAGCATTAAAAAGCTCCTCAAAGCTTAGCTCCACACCCGTTTTTTCCCGGATACGGGCGATAATTTGCATAGCCTGGATAGAATTGCCGCCAATGGCGAAAAAATCATCATTAATTCTTATTTGGGGGAAGGCAAACACCTCCAGCCAAAAGGCGGCTATCATCTGCTCTTCAGGACTGTCCGGGCAATCATCACTCTCGTTTGCAACACTATCCGCTGCCGCTAAAGTTATACCTAACTTCTGCGCCAGACCAACCCGCTGCACTTTCCCGGTCGGTCCTTTGGGAATATCTTCGGCAAATATAATTTTAATGGGAATTTTAAAATAGGCCAAGTACTGGGCGGCAAATTGCCTTAGGTCCCTTTCACTCACCTTCATTTGCTTGTGCGGAACAACTATGGCGCCAACAACTTCATTCAAAGTCGGATGCGGTATGGCAAAAGCAACAACTTGCTGAACTGCCGGATGTCTGAGCAGCACTTCGTCGATTTCTCTTGGCGATATCTTTTCGCCGCCACGGTTAATAATCTCTTTAATGCGCCCGTTGATAAAAATATAGCCGTCTTCATCTATGTATCCTTGGTCTCCTGTCCGAAACCAGCCTTCATGGAAAGACTGTTGACTGGCTTCTGCATTGCTTTCGTAACTGTGAATGATGTTTTCTCCACGCACAACAATTTCACCGGTTATTCCTGGCAACAGATGCCTTCCTCCTGCATCCATTATCGAAACCGAACAACCTGCCGCCTTACCTACAGAACCTGGCTTCCTTTTTTCTGGCGGGAGAGGGTTGACTGCTATCTGATGAGAGGCTTCCGTCATGCCGTACGCTTCAATGACCGGCACCAGAAAAACGTCCTCTAATTTTTGCCCGATTATTGGTGGCAAGGCTGATGAACTTGAACGAATAAAGCGCAGTTTATGTTTAAAATCCCTATTATCTTGCTTTTCCCATTGCGACACAATGGCCTGATGCATTGTCGGTACAGCTGTATACCAAGTAGGAGAGCAATTTCCCAGCCAGGCAAAAATTTCATTGATATCAAAACCCGAGGTTGATATCACTCCGCCCCCTGCCGCAAATGAAGCAAGCACCGCCCCGACTAACCCATGAACATGGAACAGCGGCATGACGTTGAGACATATATCCTCAGGCCTTAACGCCAGCGCCGCTGCGATATTGACAGCAGAACTGTAAATGTTCCGCTGTGTCAACGCCACGATTTTAGGTCTCCCTGTAGTCCCTGATGTGTGAAGAACCAAAGCCACATCATCAGAATCAACTGGCTCTAATGCCGCCGCTTGAAGAGGTTCCCGTGCAATATAATCAAATGCTCCGGCTTCACCATCAGCTTTTGGCACCAGTGTAATTAGAATTATCCCAAGTTCACCGGCGGCATCAACAGCCTTGGTAGCCAGATCCGCGCTAACAATGACTGCTTTTGCGTTAACATCCGCCAAATAGAACTTAAATTCATCAAGCGAATAAGCTGGATTGAGCGGTGCACAGGCTGCAACCATAGTCACGGCTAAGAAGGTGGTTATCATTTCGGGACCATTTGGCATTACAATGGCAACCCGCTCGTTTCTTTTGATGCCAAGTTCCCTTAGGGTTGTAGCATAACGTATGACATGCTCAAACAAGCTACCATAAGACATACTATTCCTATCCGGGGCTAATATAGCAAGTTTTTCAGGGCTTTGCCGGCAATGATTTAAAAATAAATCTGGGATTTTCTCAGTCCGAAGTGGATGCTCTATTCTGTCCATCAACTTATCCTCCATAACGCATCAGAATCTTCTGTTATCAATCAAGACCTAAGATACCAGCCTCTTCATATAACTCCGGTATCTCTCATACCTTGCCCGAAAAGGCCAGAAAACCATTGTATGACTACAATATTTACTATAAATCAACATATTCCTTCAAAATTCAAATTAAATGTCATTAATGCTCACTGGGAAATCTTTCGGTTTACGCACCAAAAAATCCGATAATCGCCATTAGAAAAGAATCAAGATCTTTTTGGATAGTTGATTCTTCAGCTATTTCGGCACCTTTTCGATTGGCTTTTATTCTATAACATGAATTGTCAGTAGCGCCTTATGATAATGGTATTCATTGGCACTTAGTCATAATGAATCAAGGCCCAATTAATGGTATAATTGGGCCATAGTAACTATAATTGATTTGTATGGTGATAATAATAGAAAAACTATCAGTCTCTTAATAATAAATGCTGATAGCCAGAAGCGATTAAAAATATACGCACGAATTAACCGCCTTCGGACGGTTTCATTTTTGGGTTCGACGAATCGACTCTTTAATTCCGACTCATTCATAGGGCACCTACTTATGTGATTTGGGGGACTGGGTTGAAGTAATTTCTGCCCGGCATAAGAGGCTGCTCTTTTATTTTGCGCAAAACTTGTTTACGTTATCTTTACCCACGACCCCGTAGCGGCTAATCAACACCTTTCTTCCCTCCGGTTTTAAGCTCTAACTGCTTGCAGGTATATTAAGCCACGTAAGCATTTTCAGTTAGAGAAATATATTATAGCACCGGCATCAACATTAGTGGTGGCATTTATCGGCAAAAGTCTGACCACCGGGTGGGGCCCGAAAGTGAAAAAATATTACTTTAACAATAGGAATAAATTGTAAATATAATCCTATTGTTAAGTTAGCGAGGTGATAACCATGCATGATACTATTATTGCTATCTTGGCGCTAATAGCCGCTTTTCCCTGTGCATATTTTCTTGTTGCAAAATAATCATATTACAAAAGTTCAAGACAATTGTAATTAAAAGTTGACCCACCCGCCGGTAAAGATATGCCGAGTAACCAGGAAAGATGCTGTGATTGACAGACATTGCTATGGTGCTTTTATAGGATTAGGGGGTAATAGTCAATATATAGGTCACCTGTGAAAATCTTATGTAACAAGTATCGTGCATAGTTTTCTCAAATTAAACGGAGGTATCTTTTATGACTGACTCAAATCCAGAAGAAAGTAGCGTTGCAGCTTGCGACGTTAATGTAGATAATTCCGGCGGAGACTTAAACCGCAGTTTAAAAAATCGCCATGTTCAGTTGATTGCCCTAGGTGGTATTATCGGTTCCTGTTTCTTTTTGGGCACCGGCCAAGTAGTCGGTGCTGTAGGTCCCGCTGCTTTTCTCGCATATGTTCTGGGAGCGATAATTATTTATCTTGTCATGAACTGCCTGGGCGAACTGACTGTGGCTGTTCCGATTACCGGATCTTTCGTTGCCTATGCAGCTGAATTCATTTCGCCGACCTGGGCATGTGGCGTTGGTTGGGCCTACTGGCTGAACTGGGTCGCCTACATCCCCGGCGAATGTACTGCTGCCGGCATCATCATGAATGGCTTTTTCCCGGAAATTAACCAATGGTACTGGGCATTTGGCCTCGGTATAATTATTACCCTCATCAATGTAGGCAACGTCAAAAACTTCGGTGAAACAGCTTTCTGGCTGGCAATCTGTGAAATATTTGGCATAGGATTCTTCTGCGTCATGGCAATCCTGATATTCTTTGGCATTATCCATGGTAATCAACCCGCCCACATCATCGGTACTAAATATCTCTTGGGTAAAGGCGGCTTGTTCCCACTAGGGGCTTTTGCAGTACTCACCGAGATGGTGATGCTGTTGGTTAACTTCCAGGGTTCGGAAATCATCGGTCTTTCCGCCAGTGAGTGCAATGAACCCGGTAAAGCCATCCCAGTCGCAATCAAAAATGTAACCTTCCGACTCATTTGCATGTACCTGATTCCGGTATTTCTGCTTGTGCTCATTTTGCCGTGGACAGATGCAAACGTAGGTCAGTCAGTTTTTGCCACAGCTCTTAATAAGTACGGCTTACATTGGGCTGGCGGACTATTCTCCCTGGTTGCTCTGACGGCGTCCATGTCATGTGCTAACAGCGGCTTATACGGGACGGTTCGTTCTCTTTACGCACTGGCACTTGAAGGCATGGCACCCCGGTTTCTTGCAAAGCTTAACAGTAATGCCGTTCCCGCTAACGCGACTGTAGCAACAATAGTGTGTATTTGGATATGCCTTTTAATCAGTATCTTTTTCTCGGCAAGGCAAACCTTTGTTGCTCTGCTGTCAATCTCAGGCTTCACAGGAACAATCTGCTGGATTTCCATCTGCTGGTCGCAGTATAACTTCCGGAAGAGATTTTACAAGGCCGGTTATACAGACGAGGCACTGAAGTTCAAGGCCCCCGGCTTCCCTTACACCTCTCAGGCAGCTATCTTGATCCAGGTAGCCTGTTTGGCCTTCAGTCTTTTTAATGAGTCGCTAAGAATTGCTTTCTACTTAGGATTACCGTGCCTGATTATACCAATGATCCTGTATTTATTCGTAAAGAAAGACTATAAAAAAAGAATAACCGATGCCACAGATCTGAGTAATTTCGAGGACATACTTTCGTGTAACGAAGAATAACATTACAGTCCTTAATTCCACGCACATTTTAATGAAGCGAAGAAAAACTTAACCAACAATAATTGCGCCTTTGGATTCATCATACTGGCTTGTGCGCAAATCAAAAACTCCTTGTGTTCCACTCTAAGTGACAATTTGGATGCTCCTTTTCCGTCTTCGGCCTCGCCATAACTACTTGCGGCGAGGCCGAAGGTGTCCGGCGGCGTTGCGTAAAAGCGACCACATCAATGCTTCAGCATTGATGTGGTCGCTTTGTTAGGCGCTGTTGGTTTGAGATTGCCGGTAACGGCATCGTACGTGCGGCCATGGACGGCCGCACGAGGAGCTACCAGCCACGGAAGGCTGTTAGCTCCGCTGCGATAGCCGTCGGCTCGGTAGTGCAGCGCCTTAACCCGGAGCTTCGTCCGTCCGGCATCCTTGCGGTCCTCGCCGCTCGACCCAGGCAAAGTATTTGCCTCCTCTGTCACTTCAAACTCAAACCTCAGCACAAACAGACAAAACCCGTTCATTTTCATGAACGGGTTTTTGGTCTAACCGGCGACTACCTATCCTCCCAGGCCGTTTCCAGCCAAGTACTTTCGGCGTATGTGGGCTTAACTACTGTGTTCGGTATGGGAACAGGTGGAACCCCACAGCTATCGCCACCGGATACCGATCGCCGATAAACTTCGTCTCGCTTCGCTCTCCCTAGGTTGCCATCCTCAGCGTACTTATCCAGTACGCTTACGGTGTCAACCTCCGGGCCGCCTTGCGATACTCGTTTCTCGTCAATCTCTTTGAAGAAGATATACTCCCTCAAAACTGCATAGAAGATAGATTGCACTAGGATTAGTTTAGGTTGTGCTATTGTCGTTCTTCGCTTCATAAGGCGTCTTCCGAAGGAAGTTCCTCTCTCCGCTCGGAACTAAGCGATTCGCTCGAATCACGCTTCGCTTTCGCTCGCGTTCTTCGGCTCTCTGCTTATATAAGTCAAGCCCTCGGACTATTAGTATCAGTCAGCTAAGACGATCTCTCGCCTTACACTCCTGACCTATCAACCTTGTGATCTACAAGGGTCCTTACCAGATTAACTCTGTGAGAGACCTCATCTTAAGGCCGGTTTCACGCTTAGATGCTTTCAGCGTTTATCCGTTCCCGACGTAGCTACCCAGCAATACCCCTGGCGGGATAACTGGTACACCAGTGGTCAGTCCACTCCGGTCCTCTCGTACTAGGAGCAGTTCCCTTCAAGTCTCTTACGCCCGCGATGGATAGGGACCGAACTGTCTCACGACGTTCTGAACCCAGCTCACGTACCACTTTAATGGGCGAACAGCCCAACCCTTGGGACCTACTTCAGCCCCAGGATGTGATGAGCCGACATCGAGGTGCCAAACCTCCCCGTCGATATGGACTCTTGGGAGAGATTAGCCTGTTATCCCCAGGGTAGCTTTTATCCGTTGAGCGATGGCCCTTCCACGCGGTACCACCGGATCACTAAGCCCGACTTTCGTCCCTGCTCGACCTGTCCGTCTCGCAGTCAAGCTCCCTTCTGCCTTTACACTCTTCGCGCGATTTCCAACCGCGCTGAGGGAACCTTTGGGCGCCTCCGTTACACTTTCGGAGGCGACCGCCCCAGTCAAACTGCCCACCTGGCACTGTCCTGAGAGTAGTTAATTCTTCAGTTAGAACTCCAGTAAATCAAGGGTGGTATCCCAACGTTGACTCAAGACAGACTGGCGTCCATCTTTCTCAGTCTCCCACCTATCCTGTACATAATTTACCAGAATCCAATGCCAGGCTACAGTAAAGCTCCATGGGGTCTTTCTGTCCAGTCGCGGGTAACCTGCATCTTCACAGGTACTTCAATTTCGCCGAGTCCCTCGTTGAGACAGTGCCCAAGTCGTTACACCTTTCGTGCGGGTCGGAACTTACCCGACAAGGAATTTCGCTACCTTAGGACCGTTATAGTTACGGCCGCCGTTTACTGGGGCTTCGGTTCACACCTTCGCTTGCGCTAAGCACTCCCCTTAACCTTCCAGCACCGGGCAGGTGTCAGCACCTATACGTCAGCTTTCGCTTTAGCAGGCACCTGTGTTTGTGGTAAACAGTCGCTTGGGCCTCTTTTCTGCGACCTCAGTACGCTTCAATTGTTTCTAATTTACACGTTCCAAGGCTCCCCTTCTCCCGAAGTTACGGGGACATTTTGCCGAGTTCCTTAACGAGGGTTATCTCGCGCACCTTAGGATTCTCTCCCCGCCTACCTGTGTCGGTTTACGGTACGGGCACCTTGAGTCTCGCTAGAAGCTTTTCTTGACAGTGTAGTCCCAGTAAGTTCGCCAGTTATCGCTAACTAACTCCCCATCACTCCTCAGGCTCTACGTATACGGGATTTGCCTCGCATACACCCTACAAGCTTAGACGCGAATTTCCATCCTCGCGCTTACCTTCCTTGCTGTGTCACTCCATCACTCAAACGACTCTTGGTGGTACTGGAATGTCAACCAGTTGTCCATCGCCTACGCATTTCCGCCTCGGCTTAGGTCCCGACTTACCCTGAGACGACGATCGTTGCTCAGGAATCCTTAGGCTTTCGGTGGGCAGGATTCTCACCTGCCTTTTCGCTACTCATACCGGCATTCTCACTTCCTACCACTCCACGGCTCCTTACGGTACCGCTTCGACGCTGTAGGAACGCTCCCCTACCACTTGCATCCATAGATGCAAATCCATAGCTTCGGTTCCGTACTTTAGCCCCGGACATCTTCGGCGCGGCGACACTCGACCAGTGAGCTATTACGCACTCTTTTAATGGTGGCTGCTTCTAAGCCAACATCCTGGTTGTTTTTGGATCGCCACATCCTTTGCCACTTAGTACGGCATTTGGGACCTTAGCTGATGGTCTGGGCTGTTTCCCTTTCGACTACGGATCTTATCACTCGCAGTCTGACTCCCAAGTTAATCTATCGCCATTCGCAGTTTGACTGGGTTCGGTAACCTAACGGCCCCTAGCCCGATCAGAGCTCTACCGCCGATAGTAAATACTTGAGGCTAGCCCTAAAGCTATTTCGGGGAGAACCAGCTATCTCCGCGTTCGATTGGCATTTCACCCCTATCCACATCTCATCCCAAAGCTTTTCAACGCTCACGGGTTCGGGCCTCCACGTAATTTTACCTACGCTTCACCCTGGAAATGGATAGATCACTGCGGTTTCGGGTCTACTACCACTAACTATTCGCCCTATTAAGACTCGCTTTCGCTACGGCTCCGTGTCTTCCACTTAACCTCGCTAGTGACAGTAACTCGCCGGTTCATTCTTCAATAGGCACGCCGTCGCACATATAAAGTGCTTCGACTGCTTGTAGACATACGGTTTCAGGTACTATTTCACTCCCCTCCCGGGGTGCTTTTCACCTTTCCCTCACGGTACTATACGCTATCGGTCGCCAACGAGTATTTTGCCTTGGAGGGTGGTCCCCCCTGCTTCCCACAGGGTTTCACGTGTCCCGTGGTACTCTGGATACTCACCGTTTGGCTCTGCCTTTCGCCTACAGGGCTTTTACCTTCTGTGGCTTATCTTTCCAGATAACTTCAGCTAGACCTGGCCAAATTTATGTGAGTCCTCAACCCCAAAGGAGCAAGCTCCTCTGGTTTGGGCGTCTTCCCTGTTCGCTCGCCGCTACTTAGGGAATCTCGTTTGATTTCTTTTCCTCCGGGTACTTAGATGTTTCAGTTCCCCGGGTGCCCCCCTATTAACATGTAATAGGTGACGGTGCATTACCACCGCCGGGTTCCCCCATTCGGACATCCATGGATCAAAGCCTGCTTGCGACTCCCCATGGCTTTTCGCAGCTTACTGCGTCCTTCGTCGGCTGTTGGCGCCTAGGCATCCACCGTATGCCCTTATTAGCTTGACTTAGTTGTTCGATTGCCGATATGCTTCGTATCGCTTCGTTGCTCCTCGACTGTCATCCTCAGCGTACGTTAGTACGCTTCCGGTGCCAGTCTCCGGTGCGCCTTGCGCTACTCGCATCTCGTCAATCTCACTCGCCTTTTTCGAGAGATTGCTCTCTTTTTAAAGGTTAGTCTTCGCTTTGTAGCTTGCGCTACTTGTAGCACACTTCTTACCTAATCCTATTGTGCTTTAAAAACTCTTTTGCAAGAGGTTTCTTTTTCTATCTTCTGTGCAGTTTTCAAAGAGCATGTGCGGCTGCCCGCATTCTGCGGGCAGTACGCTTGAGGGTGTTCCCTCAAAACCAAACAATGTAGGAAGTTTGAAATACTACTGCCACCTGTTGGTGCGTCTAGTATTTCACCAGATGTTCCGACCTTGGATACCGAAGGGTATTTCACCTTCGAGTTCTCCATAGAAAGGAGGTGATCCAGCCGCACCTTCCGATACGGCTACCTTGTTACGACTTCACCCCAATCATCGGCCCCACCTTCGACGGCTGGCTCTCTTGCGAGTTACCTCACCGGCTTCGGGTGTTGCAGACTCTCGTGGTGTGACGGGCGGTGTGTACAAGGCCCGGGAACGTATTCACCGCAGCATGCTGATCTGCGATTACTAGCGATTCCGACTTCACGGAGGCGAGTTGCAGCCTCCGATCCGAACTGAGAGCTCGTTTTTGGGATTTGCTTGGCCTCGCGGCTTTGCTGCCCTCTATTAGAGCCCATTGTAGTACGTGTGTAGCCCAGGACATAAGGGGCATGATGACTTGACGTCATCCCCGCCTTCCTCCGCATTGTCTGCGGCAGTCTCCCATGAGTTCCCACCTTTACGTGCTGGCAACATAGGATAAGGGTTGCGCTCGTTGCGGGACTTAACCCAACATCTCACGACACGAGCTGACGACAGCCATGCACCACCTGTCTTCAAGTTCCCCGAAGGGCACAGTCTAATCTCTTAAACTTTCTATCGATGTCAAGTCCTGGTAAGGTTCTTCGCGTTGCGTCGAATTAAACCACATACTCCACCGCTTGTGCGGGCCCCCGTCAATTCCTTTGAGTTTCAACCTTGCGGCCGTACTCCCCAGGCGGGGTACTTATTGCGTTAACTCCGGCACAGAAGGGGTCGATACCCCCTACACCTAGTACCCATCGTTTACGGCTAGGACTACCGGGGTATCTAATCCCGTTCGCTCCCCTAGCTTTCGCGCCTCAGTGTCAGACACAGTCCAGAAAGCCGCCTTCGCCACTGGTGTTCCTCCCAATATCTACGCATTTCACCGCTACACTGGGAATTCCGCTTTCCTCTCCTGCACTCAAGAATAACAGTATCCGTCGCTTTACGGGGTTGAGCCCCGCACTTTTACAAAAGACTTATTATCCCACCTGCGCGCGCTTTACGCCCAATAATTCCGGACAACGCTTGCCACCTACGTATTACCGCGGCTGCTGGCACGTAGTTAGCCGTGGCTTCCTCCTTCGGTACCGTCACTACCCCACATTATTTACATAGGGTACGTTCTTCCCGAATAACAGAGCTTTACGACCCAAGGGCCTTCATCACTCACGCGGCGTTGCTCCGTCAGACTTTCGTCCATTGCGGAAGATTCCCCACTGCTGCCTCCCGTAGGAGTCTGGGCCGTGTCTCAGTCCCAGTGTGGCCGTTCATCCTCTCAGACCGGCTACTGATCGTCGCCTTGGTGGGCCGTTACCCCTCCAACTAGCTAATCAGACGCAGACCCTTCTTTTAGCGATAGCTTATAAATAGAGGCCATCTTTTTTTCTCAAGGCATGTGCCTCGAGAACCACATTCGGTATTAGCACCACTTTCGCAGTGTTGTCCCCATCTAAAAGGTAGGTTGTCTACGCGTTACTCACCCGTTCGCCACTAACTGATGTCCAACACCGATGACTCTTTGCTCAGTGTTGGCACTTTTTTTAACGCGTAAAGATTGCTCCGCAATCTTATGCGCTGTCGTCCTCCACCAAAAAAGTTCTCGGTGTTGAACATCAGTCCGTTCGACTTGCATGTGTTAGGCACGCCGCCAGCGTTCGTCCTGAGCCAGGATCAAACTCTCCAATAAATTTTTATTGAAGAACCTTGATGGCTCTTTAATATCTTCTTTTTTGTTAGCCGCTTTCGCATCTAACTTCGCACCCGCATTTTCATGCGAGAGCTTATTTTTAACTGCTCTTCTTTCGAAGCGCAGTTTATCCATCTGGCTTTTTTCTTGCCTACATTGTTCAGTTTTCAAGGAACACTCGGCTGCTTCTCGCCTTTGCTACTAAGCATCCTGTCTTGCTGTTTTTTCCCTTAAGCTCATCGCTGCCGGGAGTTCATATATTAACATGTTCTTGCGTCCATGTCAACAACCACTTTTTGGAGCCTCGCTACTCGGAGGTAGCGATCAATCAGCATCTACTTATTCTCCCAGGCCGTTTCCAGCCAAGTACCTTCAGCGTGTAAGAGCTTAACTTCTGTGTTCGGGATGGGAACAGGTGTTTCCTCTTAGCTATCGACACCGAATATGTAGTTAGTTGTTTACAGTTTTATTATTCGTCATGCGGACCATTTGCCCGGAGCATTAGAATACCATAACTTCGCGCCTCATGTCAACCCATTAATTCTTGGCAACTAACTATTTAAGCGATAATCAGTCTACTTATTCTAAAGGTAGGAAGTTTGGAGGCGACACCCAGATTTGAACTGGGGAATAGAGGTTTTGCAGACCTCTGCCTTACCGCTTGGCTATGTCGCCATAGTTTGGAGCGGAAGACGAGATTCGAACTCGCGACCCTCGCCTTGGCAAGGCGATGCTCTACCACTGAGCTACTTCCGCAATGGTATGATCAAATGAATTTCACTTGACTACCACTCCTTAAATGGAAACTACAGTTTAAACTTTAAAAAGCTACCGTAAGCCGGGTTTTGTTCTAAGGAACATTTATCTCGCATGTTCATGCGCCCTAATCCAGTTCAAGATTCCCTTCATAGGGTTCCTCTACCTTAATTTGAGTTTCAGGCTTGTGGGGTTTACCCTTGCACCGCTCCGTCGCCGGAGCGTATTGTTTCTGTGGCACTTTCAGGTTACTTTCAACTAACTGGAGTTGATTTCTCCGCCATAAGGACTTCATTCGTCCTGCCGCAACTTATTAGGTCACGCACAATCACTACGGGCATCTCAGCCCGTGCCTGCCCGGACTTTCCTCTGTAGTTTCCTACAGCGTTCCTCCGTACACTCTTAAAGATGTGGCTTCCATCGGATTAGTATTATAATAAACATATGACCAAATTGCAATGGTAAGTAAACCCACATTCGTTTGCTTAACATACCAGCTCATTCCTAGATAAGGCCATTATGAAAATAGTCAACAAAAACTTCTTATTGTGGTATAATGAAAAAAAAAATAAGGATAATAACATGAAAACTAAGTATTTCTCAAATTCCCCAACTGAAACATTGGATGATTTGAAAAACCATGTCGATAGGTGGATAATTACCCACAAGATTCTCCACGTTATTGAAAGAACAACCAGCGGTCCATCTAACAGCGGTCCTTCCGAGTATTTCATCAAGCTATCTTATGATGATAAGCCTCCAAGGGTCTAAAGCGTTCTAGCTATTTCGATATCATTGTGCCAGTCTTGGTTCTATTAACATTGTCGGTCAAAGGGACGAATTGTTGATGCCTCGATTTAGAGGTTATGTCAACAACTTCGTCCCTTTGTTAGGTTTATCAGGTAAACGTCAAAATATTGTTTTAACTTGCATAAGTTGAATTAGAGACAAAATTAATTTTGCAGTGGCAGCTTTGAATCAAATGAATCGTTAGCCCAGTCTTATTGATCCTCCAGAATCTGGTTATGCTATTTCGTGAGCGTCAGATGCTGACACTCTCTTTTTTTGCAGATTCAAGGGCATCAGTAAAATCTTTGGGAAGCGGGGCTTGAATTGTAATTTCGCGATTATCTTTTATGTGTATAAACCTGACAGAGGCTGCATGCAAGGCCTGCCTTGTCATCCAGGATGAGCGTACCCCATACATGCCGTCGCCAATAATCGGATAACCCAGATGCGCTAAATGCAAACGAATTTGATGAGTCCTGCCTGTTTCTAACGTTAGTTCCAACAGGGAAGTGTCTGAATAACTGTGGATGGTTCGGTAGTGAGTAATAGCTTGCTCGCCTTGTTTATGGACAGCGCGCCGGTTGGGCAAACTCGGATGGGCACCGATTGGCGCATCAATGGTCCCTGAAGCGGGGCTAACCAGTCCACTCACTAAAGCCCAATAAATCCGTTTTAACTTTTTTTCTTTCAACTGCTGTTCTAGAATGAATTGACTACGGGAATCCTTCGCAAAAATTATACAACCTGAAGTTTCCCGGTCTAGCCTGTGTACCGGTCGAATCGCGGCGACTATATTGCGCTCTTGCAACACATAGGCCAGATAATTGGCCAATGTGCCCGTCGTGGTTTGACCAGTAGGATGAACCAACTGATGTGCTGGTTTATTGACTACTAACATATGATCATCTTCATATAGTATTTCAATTAAGCCTTCTTCAGGCTGAACTCCGAAGGCCGTATCTTCGGAATTCAGGACGCGTAATGTATCGCCCAGTTTCACTTTCTTCTGCAGAAACGCGGTTCTCCCATTTAATACAATACCTTTTTGTCTGGTTAGCTTTTGAATTCTTCTGCCAGAATACTGTAGAATCTGCTTCAAATAGCTTTCAACATCTAACCCCTCATGTTCTTTAGATACTTTATATGTAGTATATGATTTCATATTCGGGCCTTCTTCCCAGTGAGGAATTTATTAATAATAATGACAATATTGGCTGTTTTCCACAGCTTCCCTTCTTGAGACCAAAGTTTACCTGTGTATATCAGGATTGTCGCCGGTTTCGTTCAGATAGTCACCAGGAGGCGGGAGGTCAGTCCACCTGATATATTTAATTTGATGGGTCGGTCCGGAGAACATCACAAAGAGATTTCAAAGTTCCAGTCTTAATGCCGGAAAAGTATATATCATGCGCCGAATCATTTGTCTCAAATCCATATTCTGAGAACAATTCGTCAATATTCAAAACAGCCCGAAAGTCTTCTTCCGAAAGGTTTTTATAATAATCCTGCCAGTCGCCATAATGTTTAAGGAGCGGGGCATCGGCAGGAGAAGAACTGCGTGTCCCGTGCTCTGGACGCCCAATGGTTGCACAGGTAAACATAAATAATCCGCCGGGTCTAAGCATACGATAAATATTATTCAGCGTATCCCGGTAATGTCTGTCGTGCTCAAAACATTCCGTGGATATAATCATATCAAATAGTAAGTCAGGTAATTTCAGTTCAGCGCCCATACTCACAATATCGACATTTCTGCCTTCAGCAACATCGATTCCAATATATAAACAATTTTCGAACAAGTAGCGATTGTTACCGTTAATATCAAGCGATCCTACATCCAGGACCAATCTGTTTTGAAAAAACCGCGGGTATTTTTCTTTTATTTTAGAACAATATATCACCTGTTCCGTATGAGCCACAGCTATTCTCTTCTCCCTTCAACACCATATTGGGCCCCCGGCAGGACTGGCGTTGCCTCCTGCTTGGCACAGCGGCATGTTGCATTAGCGGCTATTAGGGCGACTCACATTGGCTGACCAGTCTGTTGTAAGAATCTTCAAATTCAGCGCACTCAATTTTATGTTGGTTTCTGACATTCGACTTTTCTATTGAGTTCATTACCATTTCACAGTAAACCTTACAAGATCGCAGAATAACTTTCTGATCCTCGATTGAAAATAGACCCTTGTTTATTGCACTTAACACGGCGCAAGCATAGTCGGTGGCACCAAGTACTTTCATCCTGTCCGACGTCTGCTGCTGACCACTATGGATGCGAAAGCAGCTTAGGATTTCCGCCATAAATACGGCTTTACCGTGTTCCAACAAGTTAAACCACGCCGCCTGATCGACGTTACAGCCATATTTACGCCTGTCGAACGTACCGAAGGGTTCTGTTAACGCACTTTTTCGGAATAATACTGTCGTAGGTTCGCCGATACAGTTATAGTTCCATTGTAGCACCAGCTTTGTCAGTTCTGGTCCTGATAGCAGCTGATCTTTGCTAAATAGGCCCTCCGGGTGCCCGAAAATGCCTGTTTCAGCGCCAACATCATTAATAATCGCCCGATAAGATGTTACCAAGGAGATCTCTTTCTTGTCATCATTAGTAAAATAGTTCATCATTTTTTCCACTTTTAGATGCCCAAATAGATCGTCATCCATTAGATAGTTAATATACTCGCCTCTAGCCATGGCAAAAAGCTTTAAATCATTCTCAAACTGGCCAAGGTTATTCTCGTTATGATAATACACGACATTTTTAAGCCGTGGCAAGTAATCCCGCTTAATCAACAATTCCGTTCTATTATCAGTACTGTCGTCGCCCACAATAATCTCAATATTCCTGTAGGTTTGATTAATTGCGCTGTCAAGCGCCAATTTAAAGTATTCCGGACGATTGTACGTAGGAATCAGAATGCTTACAAGCGGAAAAATTGTTTTGGAATATTCCTCTAAAAAGACCTCGCGATAGTCCTCTCTTATAAAGCTGCCAGTGATTGATCGCCCGCAACAAACCCATGGTTTATCTTGTCTTGGTACAGCTACTTTATACCCTGACTTGGCAAACTCCACACTTTGTGACATGTCATAAAAATGCCAGCCGTCAAAAAGATCTGCTCGCCATTCAAGGTCATACTGGGTTATCATTATCAGCCCGTCTATTGCTGCAACTGATTTATAGGCAGACATAACCTCGCCAAACGCAATTAACTCCTTGTTATCGGGCAAAGCACTGTAAACTTTACCATACCGATTTTTTGATTCCCACCAGATACCGCTTGTCGAAATGACCTCGGCGCCGACAACGCCAAGCAGCCCTATTTCCGGCGACTCCTGGAAAATCGTCAGAATATCGTTAAGAAAGTTTCGATTGAGAATACAAGCGTCTTGGCGCAAATAAATTTTGTATTTGGCCTCAGTCGATTCCATTGCCTGATTGTAACCACAAGCCATCGAAACCGCATTTTCCACTGCGATACACTCAGTCTCATATCCATCCGGCACAAGTAATTGGGCAATATGATACTGAGCTTCCAGAAACAGCGCCGCATCATCAACACAGGTTATGAAACAAAAATTTTTACTGTTCATTGGCTTCCCTCGCAGACCGCTGTTCAGCTCTGATTTTTTCAATGCGATTTACTTTCAACAAGAAATTTACCGCTGCTTCGTCCTGACCTGCTTCATGCATGATGAAGGCCAGATTATAGATAGTTTCAGCATTTCGCGGGTCGACTTTAAACGATTCCCGAAAATACCTCAATGCCTTATCATTCTCTTTAGCTTGATAAAACAAAACCCCCAAAGCATTTAATAAAGACACCTTATCATTGGCAAAACGTCTGATTGTATTTATAGTGTCGTCACAACCGTCATCTTCGCGAGCCATCAATTGCCTGAGGCGGGCCACTTTCCCCGCTAATTCGTCCCTGCTTAACGATTTTATTCTTATCGGCCCGGCATCCTCTTTACGCCGCATATTCTCGATTATTAATACTTTCTGGTCACCGACGCGGACAACCTTAGCGGAACAGCCTTTAACTTTTGTCTCAAAGTCTTTGACAAATTCACGGTTCAAGCTATGCATTTCATCCGCAAGAGCAACATATATCCGACCTGTCACTGTCAAATATGCCAATAGCGATTGTCCTAAAGCAAGCAAGTCTTTACTCTTATCTTGTTTCTGCGTGATAATAACAAAGTCAAACTTAGTATTCTTAACCGTTTTTATTTGCTTGATGGTCCCGGGTGTGATGTCGGCAAAATGTTCAGTATCGACTATGGCCTGACTTATCGGCGCCAACCCGTACAGTTCAATCGATGGCACTCTGTTCTTTATATTTAGCAAAGTGCCTCCGCCCGCACATCCAATATGTAGCAGTTTTTCATTGTTTCCGCAGGTTCTCCGGGCAACCATTTCCGTAATTTCATGATCAATTACTGCAATATACTGAGGATCAAAGCCCCATTTTTGCATAAATTTTTTCCGGTTTTCCACAAGAAGGTCATTATATTCATGCGCTACTTTGCCGAAAGAAGCGCTGCCAAAATGATGAACAAAACTGTCCCTGCACAAAATAAGCCGATAACCGGCTTTTCTGATTCTTAACGAATAATCATCATCTTCAAAATTTCCCGGCGAGAAGATTTCATCAAGTAGCCCGACCTGCTTGACAACTTCAGCTTTGATCAGCAGACAAAAAGCGACTAGCCTAACACGCTCTTCCCACAACGACTTGTCGCTTTGATTATTCTTTTGTGCGAACCCGACCATCTCATCAAGATTATTATATCCCGCAGGAATTGTTTGATAATTGGAGCAGGAATTGGTCACTGCGCCAACCGCGCCAAACTCCTCCCGGTTATAAAGACATGTCCTGAGATTATCAAGCCAGTTAGGAGTTACAACAACGTCGTTGTTCAGCAATAATATGTCATTTCCTGTGGTCGCCGCCAGCATCCCCTGATTACACCCCTTGGGAAAGCCCAAATTATCAGCATTAATAATCAGCTTCAAATCTTCCTGTTGCTGTAGCCATTGTACTGTGCCATCAGTGGAATGATTGTCGACAACGATAATTTCATACGAACCAGGCCTGGTATATGTTCTGATACTTTTTAGGCACAGCTTGTTATATTCAAGATTATTATAGGTCAAGATAATAATGCTGGTCTTGGCCTGAGCATCAGCTACCATAGTGTGCTCTGTTTGTGCACATTCCAGTTGATGTAATAGCCGATACGCTTTATTGGAACTTGCTTCGTCTTTTGCATTAGGCATTGCCTTTTTCAAATACTGAATCGCCAGAATAGGTTGGGACTTCCGCTGATAAAGTTTAGCCATGGTGTAAAGCAGTTCGAAATTATTATCATCTTCCCCCAGGCCCTGCATCAAGATTTTTTCCGCTAACTCCAAGTCATCCTTAGCAATTGCTATAGCAGCCTTAGGAGAATACATATCAATGTCTGTTCCAATATAACTTTCATATTTCTTTATTAGCTCTTCAGCCTCTGCCAATCTTCCCTTTTCAACCATTATTGCTATATTGCGTTTAAAAGTGCATATATACTCAGCCAATTCCATATTTTCATTTTCTAATGACATCATGCTCTGGCCTCCGTAATGGAATAATAAGTTTCAAATACAGCAACGCTTCCCATGATGTTTATCACTTGAAAATATTTGATAATGATTTGATTTCGCCCTCACTGGCATGGTCAAAGCTTCACCCTGGAACCTCATGGTACACTCATATTACCTACCGCCTACCCCAAACCAAAGTGGTTCGCGTGTCATGGCTTGCCTAACTTCAAGCTTGGAACAATGGTTCAGGGTGATAAATTGTCCGCAAATATTCAATCTTTTGGTGCACTCCGGCGTCATCGCATTGTGTATAAACCCAGGCCAAGTATTCGCTGATGTCGTTAGCAGCATATCCAGCCTGCAGCCCTTTTTCAAAAAACTCCACCGCTTGCTGAAAGTCGCGCAACTTGTAACAGCAAAATCCGGCCAGGCAAAACACGTCTTTTGCTAACCCAGCTTTCAAATCTGTCTTTAAAAGACAGTGCAGATACAAGTTTAGTGCAAAAACGTACAGGCCTTGCTTCACCAGCGTGCCAGCGATATTTACCGTAATATACCCCGGCCATGATATCAGACCTATGTTTAAAAGCTTGTTCATTTGACGATCATCACTGAAATGGCAGAAGTTCAATACCAAATCAGTAAAATACGGCAATTCTGCCGGGGTTAGCAAATCGTTCTCATCCGGCGAGAAATAGGCTTTGACGATTTTGGCCAGAGAACCATTCATCTTTTCGAGCATTGGCTCAATCCATGCCGGGTTGCCACCTAAAAGCGCCGACACAACAGCCAGCAATTCGGCCCCATAATCACCAGACTGACAAAAATAAGCAGCGAAAAACTGGTAAGCCTGGTCAAATTGTCTACGCAAAAAAAAATTCATATCTATATATTCAGGGTGATGAAATTGCTCTGTCCAGATTTGTTCATAGTAGGCAAAAACCCGAGTTACTTTAAGCGCGGACAGCCGCTTCACCAGAAACCCGATATCAGGTTCTGCATGAATGTCATAGAGACTATTGAGAAAATATACGATTTCCCCGTTTTTTTGCCCCCTAACAACTAAGATAAGGCCGTCAAAGGCAAGTTGATTGCCTTTATCATATTTTAGTGCCAGCATATAATGATCCAGGCATTTTATATGATTATTCATCTTTTCATAGATTGCCGCGATATTTGCATGAACTTGCGACAGCTCCATGAAGAAATCATTGGCCAGATTGGTGTCATTGAAACAGTCCTGGGCTTTGATTGCCTCAAGGTACGCTGTTAAGGCAAGACTAAATCGCCCGCTCTTTTGGCAGTAATCCCCCAGGCATTTTAGGATTTCCGGGTGACGGGGGTACTTCTCCAAAGCGGCATCAACAATCACCCGGACATCATCCTGGTTGCATTCGTACAGCTGTAGCAGGCTCTGTATCAGAACCACGTAGGGCTTGTGGGCCACGGTGGTAGTGGATATAACCCCATGCTCCAGTGCTTTGTGCGCATAATTAATTGCCTGCTCATATTGCTCCAGTACCAGATAAGAATGGCAGAGATAATAATAGGTTAAATTGCCGATGTCGCCTTGACTGATATCCTCCTCCAGCAATAGCAGATTGCGCTTTATTTTTTCAATTACATTGGCATTGGTATAGCCAGAGTGCCTGATATATATGGCCTCTTTTGCTGCAATAACAGACATCAGCAACCCGTCATTTTTATACACACACTCGTGAATCCGGCCCTTATAACGAACCGAGCGAGAATTACGAAATATCCTGACAATCCGATCCGTGCTTTTGAGAGAACCATCCACTCCTTCGGTATTTTCGATCACACAGGCTATACCGTCAATCTTGCGATTCCCATGTATTTTAGCGATAAACCCAGTCAGTTCTTCTCCGGCTGCACCAGCCACTATATATTCATCAGCGTCCAGGAACATTATCCAGTTCCCGCCGGCCTGCTCCAGGGCATAGTTGCGGGCATTGGCAAAATTATTTTCCCATTGATAATGAAAAACTTTAGCCCCCGTCTTTTTTGCAATATTCACTGTGTCATCTGTTGAGCCAGTGTCGACAACAATGATTTCTTTGGCAATATGTTTAACACTTTGAAGGCACCTGGCAATATTGTTTTCTTCATTTTTGACAATCAAACAGACGGAAATATTCATCATTTTATTCCTCCCGTTGCAAAGCGGCTTTATAGGGAATATGAAGATATATATATTAAATCTCGAATAAATTATTTGATTTATTGTTTATTTTTTACCTGTTTGTACTCCCAAGGCTATCTTGTCATGATATGTCGCTTAAGTTCTAAAGCGCTCGGGCCATGTCGGTATCATTAACTGAAAAATCAGCAGCTAAACTGTTGGTGTTGCTTTAATAAATTGTATCTGCTATCGTATAATTTGTAACAAAGTGCAAAATATATTATAAAAATGAGGGAAGAGAATGGGCCCAGATCACACATTGGATGAACAAGAGCCCAAACATCAGCGGCGTATTCGCTATAAAGGCACTCACCCTAAGAATTTTAAAGAAAAATACAAGGAACTGCAACCAGAGCAATATGCTGATGCTGTGGCAAAGATTATTCAGAAGGGCAGTACTCCTGCCGGTATGCATCTTCCAATTTGCGTTAAAGAAATATTGGAATTTCTGCAAATTACACCAGGACAAACCGGATTAGATGCCACACTAGGTTATGGCGGCCATACTTTAGAGATACTTAAATGTCTAAATTCAAAGGGGCGCTTGTATGCAATCGATGTAGATCCTCTTGAATTACCGCGCACCAAAAATCGTTTAGAACGTCTGGGTTATGGCTCCGAAATTTTGACGATCAAGCAAATGAACTTTTCTAAAATAGATCAAATCGCTTCCGAATCAGGGCCTTTTAATTTTGTACTGGCAGATTTGGGGCTTTCTTCTATGCAAATAGACAATCCCGAAAGAGGGTTTTCATTTAAGTCTGAAGGGCCATTGGACTTAAGGCTTAATCCGAAAGTGGGTACCTCTGCAGCAAGTCGTCTAAAAAAAGTGACACTAGATGAATTACAATATATGCTGATAGAAAATGCTGATGAACCTCATGCCGGAGCTATCGCCCGCGCCATTATTTCCAACATAAAAAAAGGAATCGATATATCGACAACAACTGAGCTCCGGGATATCATCAAAGCTGCTCTCAAATCTGTTCCCAAAGTCAGTGAAGATGAGATTAAAAAATCCTGTCAACGGTCATTTCAGGCGCTAAGAATTGATGTCAATAAAGAGTTTGAAGTGTTAGATGAATTTTTAGAGAAACTTCCTGCTGTCCTTGCCGAAGGTGGACGCGTCGCCATACTTTCATTTCATTCAGGCGAAGATCGTCGGGTAAAAAAATCTTTTAAAAGTTTTTTCCGCGAGGGCGTTTATTGTGAAATAGCACCCGATCCTATTCGGGCATCATCAGAAGAATGTCATATCAATAGTCGTGCACGTTCTGCCAAATTGCGTTGGGCAATCAAATCATAAGGTGTCTCAGATCAGAACCGCTTGTGGCCAGGGGAAATTTGATATTCAAAAACAAAAGACCGCGGGTGCGGTCTTTGTTGTAAGTCTTTGTCAACGATATTTTTCTCCGGTTTTGAATATCCCGCTCTTCTCGCCGCCTGAACGGCAGGCGGGAAAAACTCATGGCGGCAATGTCATGGATGATCAAGTGCCAGAAATGGCATCTTTTTTGTTTGATCTGTTTTTATTAATCAGCCAATATATTGGCAGACCGGCTAAAGTTATACCCAGTGAATACAATGTATCTGCCGGATTTGTAAATATTGTGCTGAAAACTATATACAACGCGCCCACTATGGCTATGGCAGGAACAATGGGATATCCGGGAACACTGTAAGGTCGAGCGCCGGGCTCGGGATGGCGTTTGCGCATAATAAACACGGCGATGAATGCCAGAATGTAAAATACCCATACAATGAACATGGCAATATCGGTCAGACGATCCGGGTCGCCGAGCGTCATTAGAACAACTGTCAGTACTGTTTGTAAGATAAAGGCATTTACCGGCGTCCCGAAAGACTGATGCAGCTTACCCAGTTTTCCTGAAGCAGGCAGCTGATTCCGGATGCCCATAGCATAAGGTACACGGGCACAAGTGAGGGTATAACCGTTTAGAGTACCGAAGATCGATACCAGAATACCAATACTTATCAGCTTACCGCCGATATCGCCAAATAGCACGGTGGCAGCTGATCCGGCGGCATATTTGCCCAGGCTGACCACTTTCGCGGCAGGCAATACGTGGAGGATAGCCACATTAACCGAAAGATAAGCCAGGATAACAACGCCAAGGCCGATAATAATGGCACGAGGCAGCTGTTTGGCAGGGTTTTTCATTTCGCCGGCCACGAAGCCCACACCAATCCATCCGTCATAGGCCCATAACGTAGCCAAGATAGCAGCGCCCATACCTGCTCCTGGACCAATACCGCTAACCATGCCAAGAACCTGACCATTACCTTTAAGCAGACCAAAAATTGCGATAAGAGCAATGGGAATTAGCTTGCCAACAGTAGCCACTGATTGGATGAATCCGCCGTATTTGGTCCCCAGAGCGTTAATGCCTGCCATAAAAATAACTGAGGCTATGGCAATAGGCATCTTGTAGCTTTCAGTTATACCAAAAAAAGGCAGGAGCAAGGCCGAAAAGTAGAGGCCCAGGGCGCCAATGGTTGCAGGTCCGTAGATTATTGTCTGCATCCACCCAAACAGATAGCCCCACACCTTGCCGTATACCTCATTAAGATAGGTATACAGGCCACCCGTCTTGGGAATTTGTGAACCAAGCTCAGCAATAGTCAACCCGGCGGCCAAAGTGATAATCCCGCCAAGTACCCAAGCCCCCATCCCCAACGTAGAATCACCGGCAGCGGCAATTACTTTGGCTGGCTTCATAAATATACCTGACCCGATAACCATACCGATTACCAGAGCTGTAGATGCGATAAATCCTAAATCTCTCTTTAAATTTCTTTCAGAATCTTGCTGTGTTTGCATTGTCATTCTCCTTGTGTAGTAATTAGTAAAATTCGGTGATTGACGCCTCGAAAATTGCGGCGAATGGTATTTTTTTGTAAATCATACCTCCTATAGAAAGTAGTGTTACCAGATTGATTCTATCAATCGCAAAGAAACTTTTCCCTAGTGTTTTGTCGACATTTCCGAACTTTCGACCTTACATTGGTTCTTTGTTTTACTGAAATTAACGTCTTGTCGGTATGGACACTCAGCCTAAAGCCCCTTTATGGATAGAAATATTTCTGCCTTTTCGGCAAAAACCCTTCTTTTTTTTGTCAAAGCCATACACCCCCGTATTTCGGCGGCGCTCACTTCGCGAGCCGGTCAGCTCTGACTCACAGAACTGCCCCACCTGTGTTTTCATATGTCGCTGTGTAAGTTTTTACATGGTTGTTCGCCCGAGTCGGAAAGTCAGGCAATGCGTATTTCAATTCCTCTACCTATCATCAGTTACTCTTCCATCCCCACTTACAGGTATCGCATCCCCCAAGAACTCCGGTTTTGGTTTGATAAATTTCGCTAAGAAAAAATCCTTGTTTCTTGCGGCTATTTCTCTCACTAAGTAAGAGTCCATCACGATGCCGTAGTCATGTTTATCTGCTGAAACCCCATATGCCTCAATACCTAGTTCTCTGGCAATAAATACCGCCCGCAACAAGTGATACTGCTGGGTCACAACAATAAGTTTTTTAACTTTAAAGATATCCCGAGCCCTATAAATACTCTGATAAGTATTGAATCCTGCATGATCCATAAAAATGTCTTTAGCCGGTATATTTTTATTAAGCAGATACTTCCGCATGGCATTTACTTCGTCATAATCTTTCTGCCCATGATCACCACTAACAATTATCTTGCCGGCTTTGCCTTTATTATAAAGACCCTGAGCTACGCTTAACCGATCATCAAGCATAAATGACACCGTGCCGTCGGGGAAAACATAAGCTCCCAGCACAAGAATTGCGTCCGCCTCTGGAATAGAATGCTCATCCATTATGTAGCGTTCTCCAGCTTGTGAGACGTACTTGTTAATACTATAGACTGATATCGTTAGTACAACTGCCAGAATAATACTTACAAGCAAAATTCGTATAATTATCGTTTTCAATATTTCGCCTCCACGGTTATACTTACAAGGTTGAGGTTCTCTGGGTCACACTCAACCGCAGCACTTTTATTTAGAGATTCCCATAAAACGGCAAAAAATCCTGCAAGTTATATCCATAGCTTACAGGATTTCTTATTCACATCTATCCACGTCACCCCGATGTCGCTTAGAACTGCCGAAGCACCAACGACCCAGATGGACGATTATAGGTGGTCGGTATCACCAGTGGTATGGTCCACCGCACCAGTGGTATAACGACAAATTTTATAACTTGTTCGCTAATCCTCTACGAGGATTGCAACGAAAGTCCCCTTGTGTCACTTGTGAAGAAAGAAAAGTAGTATTCTTGTGCCGCAAACTTATCGCCTCATATGTAGGCATTTTATTATCAAAGGACTCTGCTATTTCTGTAAACACCTGCCGCACGAAATTTACAAGCAGATCAATCCATTCCCTTTATTGCTTTGGATAGGCGATTCCTCATATTTTAAATCCTTCAATGTTAGTTCCTTAAATCTCGCACCCAGCTGATAGCTTCGCACGCCTTCAAAGCCACCGGCAGGTTCCAATATCCCCCAAAAACAATCGTTCTAGGTTTTTCAATTCCTCTATTATTGAAGGGCCGCCTGAAACAACCGCACGATAATATTCAAATGCCATCAACGTACGAATGGTCCTCTGCCGTTTTCGTCTCTTTGTCCCGACGATACGCTCTGCCTGAATGCCTGGATCAGGCGTCCGGCGATGGTCGTAGTTGCCGGAATTGATGGAAGATTATCCGCACTATACCAATAAGCAGCCTCTATTTCCAAACCGTCGACACTTATTTCCCCACTTTCATACTCAGCAGTGAACCCGACCATAAGAGAGTCTGGAAATGGCCAAGGCTGACTGCCAAAATACTTTATGTTAGTTACCTGAATGCCCACCTCCTCCATTATCTCTCTATTTATGCATTCTTCAAACGTTTCACCTGGTTCGACAAATCCCGCTAAAACGCTATATAAGTTGTTTTTGAAGCTTTTATTATGAGCCAGAAGAATTTTATCGTCCCGAATAATGGCGACAATCACCGCAGGCGATATGCGCGGATAAAACAAGGCTTCGCAATCAGGGCATTTTTTCACCAGTTCGTTTTGCTGTACAACTGTTACCGATCCACATTTGCCGCAGAACTTAGTCATGCGACTCCAATTGACTAATTGAAAAGCCCTGCCCGCCAACACAAAGATATCTTGATCCAGCTGCCCGAGCAACGACCTTAGGTCCCTATACACCAATCCCGCCGCAAAATGAACAGAATCGTCAGCCTCCAAACAATAACACGGCGTTTCATCTAGTTCTCCAAAATACTGATTGCCAATTTCGGGGTTCATAAGCTCGTCCACATCTTGGCAGGTAGGGATACTAGGTCCGTCTTGTCCTTCTTTGATCAATATTTGGTTAGCATTAAAAACAAACAGCCACGCTTTTTTGATGTTCTTGCCCAATGGTTCTTTCGCTGGTTTATAACCTTTATTAATACTGTCTACAGCCATATTGCTCTGCCTCTCAAACTATCTGCAAAATAATCGCCATATATAGCGGCTTTAAAGCATACTTCGCCCGAAGATCTGAGTTTCCTTCACCAAAATGCTAAGAAGTACGCATTCCCCGGAACTTAGGGGTGGCTTGGACTGTTTCGATGACTTTCTATAATTGACTTAGTTTTCACTCAATCTTAATATTTATGTCACACTTCTGTAACATGAGCATAATATAATTAGTTCAAACAGTAGCGGTCGGCATAGCGTAGTTTTCCCCCAAGTTTCTGCGTTATGCCGACCGATTATATATACTAAAGGTAAGCTTAATGCAATATATACTTGTTGGTCTGGGAATAATGGCTGTTATATCTATTGGGCTTTTCCTTCACATGTATTCCCTGGTAACAATTTAGATAAATCGACTAATCCCCCTGTCCACAAAAGGCCAGGGGGATTAGTGTCACCGCAGTCTTTGTTGTCAGGCTTTATCAACGATGTTTTCTCCCCAGAATTTGTTGTTCCAGCACTTTCGCCGCACGAGCGCTTCATACCTTTTCCCGCAAACAACTGCAGATAGACCTCGCCGATGCTCTTAAATTACCAAATATCCTTTTTTCTCGGCCACCGTAATCGTTGCCTCAATCCCAGAGTTAAATTGAAGAAAGTCATTTTCTATCCCATCACCAAATATAACGCCATCATCCGCCATAGAAGACCTAACTATAAGTGGCTGCTTGGCCGTGACCTTACCAAATACCAGATTTGCCTGCGATGTCCGACTAGCATAGGGTTCCCGGACAGAGAAATAAAGATAGTTGGCGTTCCAATCTATTTTAGTATCTGATTTGATATCAAGGCCTGGATTTTTGTTTAAGTATTTGACGATCGCGGTCGCACCTGCAACAACACTCTTGAGCCATGCCGTCGAGCCTAGCCCGGTGGAAATGATGATTCCACTAGATGACTGCTGCAGAACCGGCTCTGTGATTATCATTTTATAAATTCCCATAAAACGGTAATAATCCTGCGGGTTTTAACCAAAACTTACAGGGTTATTATGTTTCGCTATCCGGTATCCAAAATCGCCTTCCCGAGGCTGCTCAAAATTGCCCTGATGCTAGGCGGCTACGGGAAGGTGCTCGCTGGAGGAGATGCAAGCGGCTGTTTGCGGTGAACCGGAGGAATACGAGCGTAAGTTATTGCACCACCATATTTTGAGATTGATTCATGTGAAAAAGGCATTTCCGCTTTATTAAACGAAAGTGCCTTGTGATAAGCTAATCTTACATTTTTCTGATGATCGCTGAGTGCCTGTAAGGGACAGGCTTGTTTTGTTATGCTTGTTTAAAGGGTTAACATTTTACTTGTGTTCACACAGTCTGCCGTCCCTGTGAGCCTTTGCGAAATATATTGCTCCTTAAACAAACAACGTGTATATTTTACAACGTTTGAAAAATATTGATATTTTGTCATTTGTTGTTTTTTTTGCAGGTTTTTTATTTTGAACAAAGAAAATACTTATATTGGAAATACATTTGAAGCCAAAAGGTTCAAACCGGGATTGTGCCAAGTAGCAAAAAGCTGCTTATTGAGCTTTTATTGTCAATTTATTGAGTTGGCATGGATCACTTTAAGGGAAGGGATAAAATGACAAAAGATAGTTTAGCGCAAATCAAAACTTATTTATTGCCTGCTGATTCGGATGTTTTGAACAAGTTGCCACTCGATGTCAATATTCTCGGAATAATTCAGTTTGGCGGTTCAGCAGGATATTCAGGTCAGCAGTTTACCTACATCCCATATTTATATATCGAAATGCAATCGTTTTCAGACGAGACATACTATGAAGTATGGACTTCTTCCCATGCTGTTTCCTACGGAACTATGAAAAATCTACACTATGCAACAGACGGATATCATTATTTTGCTGCGATAAGCGTAAAAGAGGCAACGAAATCGCTAGATCAAATCGGAGCGGAAATATATGGCCAGATTTTCGAAAGTATAGAGAAATACGGTTATCCCCATATTTTTAGAATATGGAACTATATCCCGTTCATAAATGGCGCTTCCGGCGAAAGCAACAGATATAAGCTCTATTGTTTTGGCCGTGCTAAAGTATTTGAGGAAAAGTCAATGGAGGTAGGCTATCCGTCCGCGACCGGGATCGGTTCATTTGGGGATAGTGTCAATATTTGCTTCATAGCCACTCGTGACAGCATTCACATAAATATCGAAAATCCGAGACAAACTCCGGCATATAAGTATCCTTGGGTGGCGGGCCTCAAACCTCCAAGCTTTTCTCGTGGTACATATTCCGATTACACTTATGCGAATAGCTTTTATGTTTCCGGAACCGCCAGTATTTTAGGACATGAAACTGTTTTCGTTGGGGATGTTAAAAGACAATGTGAAACTACCATCAAAAATGTCGAGTGTCTAATTTCCCCTGAGAACATGGGCACCTATGGCATTTCTCAGGCTTTTCACCTTAAAGACCTGGATTGTATAAAAGTATATATAAAAAATCAAGCTGAATATGCAGTTATAAAAGACATTTGCGATAATGCATTTTCTTCGAATAAATCAATTCTATATTTACAGGCGGAAATCTGTCGGGAAAATCTATTAGTTGAAATAGAAGGCCTAATTCAAAATAATTTATAGAGGGATGGTGTCTTATGGTTAGCACGATATACACAGCCAAGCGTTTAATCATACCCCAGCAAATTCCGGAGGATCGCTCCGAAATATATAGTATTGTCGACCTAACAAGTAATAGCGTTACCGAGATAATTATTGATACTCGTTCGTTACAGAATGAGATAGTGGCATTGTTAAAGGCGAACATTTCCGAGCGAGATTTGCCCTATGGATATAAGAAATATGATGAAATGGTAAGTTACCTGATACAGTCGCATAGTGCAATAGCCGACGATGATGATAATATTTATGTCTTTTATAATCAAATACCGTATTTCCGGAGGATTAATTTAAGGACAAAAACCAGTGAGCTTTTACCAGCAGGTACTGATTTTAATCCTGATGTCATGTATTCATCAACATCACGGATGGACGAAAAAGGAAATTTCTTTGTGTCGATTAATTCATTTTCCAAACGTATTAAGGAATTTGTATTACCCAAAAAACAATTGGATTTCGTGCTTTCATATTTTGATACCAGGACTAATCGGTTATCTTCTGTTAGCACTCCATCGGTCGGATTGATTGATAGATTTCATCAAACCGCTTGTTCGTGGAAAGGGTTCGTGGTTTTGCTGGATATGAACCTGCGGGTTGACTATCCGATCAGTCCGGATGAAGATTATATGGCGGCTGATTTTGGGAAAGGTTATCTTAAGCATGATTTTGTGATTGGAAAGATTTTCATTTATGATTTAAAAACCGGGGCTTTAAGCTCAACCGTTCCGCCATTGCCAACAGTAGCCCATTTGGAATTCGATTTGGAAGATGAATCAATATTTTATGCTTCTTGTCATAATATGTCCAAAATAAAGTCAAGTATGGTATTACACGGACCGGGCGCAATTGTCAAATATCAATACAAAGACGGCGAAATCAGTAATTTGGGGTCATTCAGCCAAAACGATTTTTATCGTATTACCACTCATAAGCCATTCCGCCGGATGGGGAAGTACTATCTCGCCGTTAACGGATATCCTAACTACTTGTTTATCATTGATGCCGTCAATATGAGACTGGTGAATAAAATAAAGTTATTTGACTATTCTGAAGAGGTCCATTTTACAAACGATGTTTATGTATGCGAGGACAATAATATTATTCCGTTGTATCTCGCGGTTTCTGAAAGTGGACAATTTGTCTTTATGGTAAGCTCAAATTTTGTATATGTGGTTGATCTCGAACTACAGTCGGTAGTACAAGTTATTCAATTTACCACCAAGAACAATATACCAAGTTCACATATACTGCTTGCTTAAAATCATCTCAAAGAATATGAATAAGTCATTCCAGGGGGTAGGAAATGGGGATAGGAAATATCTCTTTTAGCTGTTTTTTAATCGGGGATGGTTCGTTAATAATACAGTGCAGTGAAATTTTGAAAAGTAAAAATCATGACGTCCTTGGGATTGTTTCTTCAGACGAAGAGGTTGTTCTTTGGTGCAACGAAAATAATATTCCCAATGTTGATCCGGAAGATGATTTTCTCAATAGGTTGAAAAGGGAAAACTTTGACTTTTTGTTCAGTATAAACAACCCGCTGGTTTTGGAACGCAATACTTTGAGTTTGCCGCGGAAATGTACGATCAATTATCATGATTCATTGTTGCCTGAATATGCTGGAGTTAATGCCACCTCATGGGCCATAATGAACTGTGAAAAGGAACACGGTATAACTTGGCACATTGTCGATGAGACGCTTGATACAGGTAATATCCTAAAACAAGTGTCTTTTGCGGTTAATGAAATTGATACTGCGGCGTTACTAAATATGAAATGTTATGAGGTCGCCATAAATTCATTTTCCGTCTTGCTGGACGAGTTGGCACTGGGGGCCGAGACCGCGATTAGACAGGATCCGGGAAGAAGATCGTACTTTTCCAGATATAAGCGCCCTTATGCTGCTTCGCTGATTAATTTCAAACAAGTTGCCGCGAATATAGGTGCTTTTGTCAATGCGTTGGAGTTTGGAAAAATAAGAAACCCAGTGGGAACACCGAAGATAAAGATTGCGAATGATTTTTTTATTGTGGGCAAAATCGAGATTGTTCATAATACTGAATCTAAGCTCGGAGCCGTAAATACTCCGGGGGTAGTTACGGCCATCGCTGGGAACAGTCTTCGTGTTGCCACTGCTGACAATGAAATTCTTATTACCGAAATATATTCATTAACTGGAATTAGAATCGCAATGTCTGAGTTGGCGAAGAAATACGGTGTAACCGCGGGTTATCGCATTTCTACAGATTTTTGTGATAAGCTTGACCAAGCCTATTGCGCGACCGCAAAACATGAATTATTCTGGGTAAACAGACTGAAAAATTACAAGCCTGTCGCCGTACCCTACGAAACCAGTAATCGGCGAACGAGTTCTCCTGAGTTCGATATAATTACTCGGGAAACTCATTCACTCGGTGAAAGATATGCTGCTGTCGAAGACAAAAAGGTATTCTTATTGACGGCTTTTGCTATTTACTTTTCCCGTATTGTAATGGAGACGTCTTTTGACCTTGGTTTTGAAATCAATATGAATGATGTGTCATATATGCCGTTTTCTCTCTTTGCAAAAGTTCTGCCGATTTCCATTAATTTTGATTATTCTCAGAATTTTCAGGATGCTGCGCGGAAAATTGGTAATGAGGTAAAGGCCATGGGGGATAGACTGACTTTCTGTAAAGATATTGTGGTCAGATATCCTGAGCTGAAAAAGAATGAGTTGTTTAAATCGGATAATTATTTTCCAATAAAGGTAGGGATTATAAACTCGGTTGAGGTGAAAAAGCCTGCTGCCGGCAATGAGCTAACATTTTTCATCACGGAAGATGGAGCAAAATATGTTTGGGCTTTTAATCGGCAGGCTCTAGATGATGAAACCGTTCGGCGCATGGATGCAAATTTTGGCGTTTTATTGCACAGTATCCTTGATTACCCGCTGGAAATAATCAGTAATTTGCCACTGCTAACCGCGGAAGATATAAGATTGTTAACCGAATGGCGAGGTAACCCGTCAAATTATCCGAAAAATATCTGTATTCATGAATTATTTGAACGGCAGGCGGCAAGAGTTGCCCATGATACTGCGGTAATATTTGAAAATAATAAAATCTGCTATGGTGAACTCAACGCTAAGGCCAATATGCTGGGAAACTATCTGAAGAAACTGGGGATAGGCGTCAATTCCCTTGTCGGGATTTATATTGATCGATCTTTAGAAATGATTATTGCAATATTAGCAATTTTAAAAGCAGGCGGAGCATATGTTCCGATTGATCCAGATTCTCCCGAGGAAAGGGTCAGCTTCATGGTAGAAGATACCTCAATGCGCTTATGCCTTACCCTTGAAAAATATCTTAATAAGCTTTCGCGGCTTAATACTGAAAAGATTGCACTTGATACAAAGTGGAAAATGATCGCAGAAGAAAGCCCGGAAAGTGTAACTTCTGGCGTTAAAGATTCTGACTTGGCGTATGTGATGTATACCTCAGGGTCAACAGGCAACCCTAAAGGGGTCATGATTATTCACGAAAGTGTTGTTGCCCTTTTGGATGGGTGTGAAGTGCTTGTTCCAAGTGAGGGAAAAGTTGTCGGAACAAGCATCAGCACCTACAGTTTTGATACCTCGGTCTGGGAAATATTCTCAATGCTTTGTTATGGGCGGGAACTTCATATCATCAGGCCGGAGCTGTATACAAGTGCCCGTGATTTTGCCCAATATTTAGTTAACAACCGAATTACCACTACATATGTTAATCCTATTCTGATTATGGATACCTTTTATCAACTCAAAAAGTTGAATAGCAAGAATTATATTAATTATTTTAAAACCGGCTTGGAAGCAAAAAAGCAAAAAGTATTGCAAGCTGCCAGAGATTATTCGCCTGACATGCTTATAGCCAATCTATATGGCCCGACAGAAACAACTGTATGTGGGACTTTCTACGAATTTGATTATGCTAAAAACCCTGAGGGTGACACTCCCATCGGTAAGCCAATGCCCAACTATGAGGCCTATATTGTCGACAGAAACTTGCAACCTTTGCCGCCGGGGCTTCCGGGTGAGCTTTTGATCGGCGGAGTCTGTGTAGCGCCTGGATACTTAAATAGGCCGTCTTTAACAAAAGAAAAGTTTATTCCGAATCCAATAAAATCTGATGATAAGTATAGATTATATCGAACAGGAGATATGGTTCGGTTTTTAAGCGATGGCAATATGGAATTTATCGGTAGAATGGATAATCAGCTCAAAATTCACGGCTATCGGATAGAACCGGGGGAGATCGAATCCGTATTATCCCTTCATCCTGACGTCATAAGGGCGATTGTTACCACAGTTCAATTTAAAAATGTTGACAAGAGAATAGTTGCTTATATCGTGCCACGAGAGAAAAAACTAAATCTGGTCAGGGAATTTAAGGAATATCTCATTGGCAAGTTACCTCATTATATGATCCCGTCATATTTTGTTATATTGGATAAAATACCGCTCCAAATTAATGGAAAAGTAAATTTCAAAGCTCTTCCTATGCCGGATGCCAGACAGGATTCTCAGCGCCAGTATATTGCCCCGAGAAATTATATGGAAAGCCACATCTCCAATATTTGGAGAGAGCTTTTCATGGTGGAAGACATTGGTGTTCAAGATAATTTCTTTGAACTTGGTGGATATTCATTGCTAGCTGTCCGATTATTCAATGCGATTGAGAAAGTGACCGGAGTTCGCATACCTTTGTCGTATATTTTTGAAATTTCTACAATAGAAGAGCAGGTTAATTGGATTAAGGCCAATGATACCCATCTAAATGATTCTTTGATCATTATCCGGGCAAGCGGTTCCAATCCGCCTCTTTTTTGTATGCATGCTATAGACGGAGAGATTATTCCTTATGGTAACTTGTCCCTTCATCTGGGGAACGACCAACCAATTTACGGATTAAGACTAAATTTGCAGGATTTGGCTGCCGGAACAGGCAGCATAGCCAAATTGGCGACAAAATATATTGCAGAGATCCGCAAGATACAGGCGAACGGACCTTATTATCTGCTGGGATATTCGTTTGGTGGGATTATCGCTTTCGAGATGGCTCAACAGTTGAATTCAATCGACCAGGAGGTAGCTTTTTTGGGGCTCTTTGACACCATTAATCCCCAATTCCGGCCATTGATGAAGCCTTTGTCAAAATTTCAAAAGACAAAACTCAGTTTTCGCAAATTCAGGAAAGTACCGGTCAATGAGGTTAGCGGTTATCTGGTCGCAAGATTGGGAAGATGGTACCGGCGGATAATATCAAAGTATTTTTCTTCTCATACACCTAAGGCTGAAAACGAAAACAATATTATTCAAGACATTCTTATCGCCTGGCGAGACGCTTATGTGCCTACGATTTATCCAGGTAGAATAACACTGTTCAAGGCAAAGGATGAACCAATGAAATATTTGAATTATCCAGATGAGCTCGGTTGGAACGGAATGGCAAAAGGTGGTATTGTTTCTTACGTCGTTTCCGGAGATCATTTGACTCTGGTAAATAATCAAAATATCGGCAGTTTAGGTGAACAGCTCATAGCTTGTCTGCGCGAAACTAAATCATACACCTCGTCCGGCTTTTCTATTCGATAATTTGTAAACACCCCTGATCAAGAGGTTTGATCAGGGATGATGTTTAGATTTGCTCTTTTCCGTTGATATTAATTGGAGGCGCTTATGAATGGAAGTCTTCGCCGTTGAGAATTCTACCCAGGTTTCAGCCACATTATTCGAAGCCATGGTGGCATTATTGTCGGCAGAGAAACGCAATAAAGTTGAGCGGTTTATGCGAGATTGGCGGGGTTGTTTCAGGCAATACAACATTGATCCCAAATATAAATCAGCGGCTTGTGTAACCAATACCTTGTCTCCAGAATGTGACAGCTTTTGGCTGGGTATGCTGGACAGTAAAAATATCAGTATACTAGACGTCAGAGCTGTATATATTGCTTAATGAAAAAGAGCCGCCTGCACTACAACAATGATAATTGACAAGACTTTCTAACAGATCAGCTCTCCCGGTTTATAGCCGGTCGGCAATTCTTCTTCACTTAAAAATTTGAAATTGCCATCACGCAGTATTGGTAGAAATACTTCGTAAGGAATCCTGGAAAACTCACCGGCATAATTACTGGCTCCGAACCACTTACCCTCTTTGCTGCTCAAATTTAAATCTCGAGCAAATTTTGTATAGTTGGAGCAATCATGTACTACCAAATCCCACTTATCTTCATCGGCTATTTTCATGAATTTCAGAGTTAATTCCCTACTCCAGATTGGAGATATATAGCCATGTCTGAAAATATACATATTTTCCCCATAATAATTATCTATGTTATTCTCATTTAAATGTAATTCTGCACAATTGATAAAATCGAGTTTTGTCTCTAAGATCGCTTGCTTTTTCTTAAAAAAAGCCTCGAAAAACTCAGCAGTCATTGGAGTTTCAATACCAACATTTTTAATATATTTTTTCGCTATTGCAATATTTTCAATAACTTTGTCTGAACACTTAGAAGCACCCAGGTTGAAACGTATCTCGTTAAGACCGGCTTCGCCTAGTGCTTTCAATGTCTCTTCCGTAGCTAAAGTGCCGTTTGTATATAGATGTTGATGAATCTGAGCATCACTAAACTTCTTTATTACCGAATAGTATTTTTCAATTTCCATGAATGGCTCTAAATAGACGTAGGAAATACCCGTGGGTTTCTGGTGGATGGAAAGAAGTAAATCAATATCCTTCTCATAAAATTTTGTGTCTCCAATTCCCCACATACCTTCGCCAACTGGCGGAATATCTTCTAATTCTCCATAATTATAACAAAATTTACACTCTATGTTGCATCTGTTCGTTTTCCTAATCGCACTCAAACCAGTGCCCAACAGACAAGAACGACATCCTCCGGGGAATTTGTTTTCATTTCCCACATAATATGTTCTATTCTCCAAGGTTTTCAAACCTCTAATTTTCGACATTAACCTATCATTTCTATCTTCAATCGCTGCCTCAATTTGCGCAAAGGTCGAGTAAACGATTTCTTGTTGTTTTGTCATAATTTCCTCATCCTCAGGCAATAGCGCAAAAAATTCAAACCATATCAACGCATCTTTCTTTGAAATTTTCATAATGAATCCTCCTCTAATTAATCCGCAAGATATGTCACGGGGACGCCTGTCCCGCCTTTCCTAAAATCCCTCCCATAATCTATCCTCGTCGTCTTGGAAATTGTCCACACAATATACACTCGTGCTCCCGCATTTGGGACAACATTCTAAATATCCACCATCGCCTATCGGTTTCAGTATTGCTCCCTCTGTATTAAACACCTTTCCACATTTTGTGCATTTTACAACTGCCATTTTTCTATCTCCTTTTAGCTATAATTTGCGTGTCGCGCGGATGGGGTTGTCGAAAATAATCTCTCACCAGCTTCAGGGTGACGGTGGGGACGTTCCTATTTTGATAACCTGTTCCCTAAATTATCCTGTGATAAGACAAATCTTCCACCAGCATTTTTATTATCGCACTAAGCAATACATCTAATTTAAGCATCATAGCCTGTCACTTTCCTATCTATAGCATGCTATAACAATCAACTTATTACTAACGCCATCCGAACTATGTATTCCTATATAAATACAATATTCCTGCATCCTTCCAAGATATTGCAGGAATAATCAACTTACTTTATACTACTTTTAATAAATCCCTTACTCTCCTCAAATAAATCACAGGGATCTCCCCATCATCAACGAAGTCATTTTATCTATTTATAATTATTCCCTTCTTTTCGCCTCAAAGATGTTGGGCGGACGAAGCTCCAGAGCAAGACCATTGCTGATCGGATATCTCCTTATATGTCAGAGAGCCACCACTTGGCTCACCAAAAACGACTCAGAAGAACAACCATGTAAAAACTTCACACAGCGACATATGAAAACACAGGCGGGGCATAAATTGAAGCTATTTTCACACTAACTGTCCCTGCGAGTCATCTAGAACGGCTTAATATAGAGGGACGCCAGAAGACGCCAGGCAAATTCACTTTCACCATTAATAATTTTGGCCTTGATTTTATTTTGAAACTTATAATTCTTCATTACAGTTTGCAGAGCCTGCCGCCAGCCGGGCTGGGCAATCAGCTTGTGTAGGGAATCAAAATTGCCTGTTTTCAGCATTCCTAACATTAAACGATATCTCATGTAATCAAGCAACCGGCAGAACAACTCTTGAATTTCATTTTTCCTTGTCCCCGTATAGTTTTCACTGAAAAAAAAGTATGCTCTATCTAAAGCATCAACAGTATCTCGTCTTTTCTGCCAGGCCCATTCGTCCCTTGTTGCCGAATTCCGCCGACGTCGATAGGTAAACAATTCTTCATTAAGATAATAAGTTTTTTTTGCCACCGTAAGCACCTTACAGATAAATTCAGAATCTTCCCCGAAGCGGCAGCCTGCTTCAAAATATATCCTTCCGCCAAGAAGCTCTTTTCGCACAATAAAGCTCCCCATCAAAAACAACGCTTTAAATGTTATTAGCTGCAAAACGCTCGTGCCCGCATCCGCCAGTGCATGTGGTAAATCCATCTTAATGCTTTTTAGCCTTCCACTTGGCTTAAGGTGGTTAAAGCGGCAAAACACAAAGTCTGCGCCGGTCTGCTGCTGACACGCAATACACTTTTCCAAAAAAGAAGCGTCCCATAAATCATCGCCGTCAAGAAAGGCAATATACTCCCCCCGAGCCACATCCAACCCCCGATTTCTCGCCACTGACACTCCCGCGTTTTCCTGGCTATAATAGCGGATTCTGGGCTGACTTCCCGCAAAGGATTTTACTACCTCCTCTGTTGCATCAGCCGAACCATCATTAACGATAATGAGTTCCCAATCTTGATAAGTCTGACCGATAACCGAATCTATACTTTTCCCCACATAGCCCTCAAGATTGTAGATCGGCATTATAATACTGACTGTCGGATTGATTTCAGCCATTCTTCTACTTCCTCTACTAATAAATATAGTTTTGCTGTATAAACGCCAACGCATTTTGAACAAGATCCGTCCATCGCGGTGAATCTACAGCTAACTGCGAGCACTGCCTGGCAAAATCCTCTGGCGTACTGGCATGCAGATAATGCTTGTCCGGAACAAGGTCCAAACCATAAACCGCTTCACCGGTGGCTACTACCGGGCAGCCATAAAGCATTGCTTCCAGCACCTTTAACTTTGTGCCGCCACCAGCCCTAAGGGGCGCTACCACCATGCTTGCGGCACTATAAACCGGCCCAAGCTCTTTAACCGAACCTAGCATTGTTACCCCTTTTTTCCCTGAAAGCCAGTCTGAAAACTTAGCGGAAGCGCCATAGCCAACCACTGAAAAGTTCCATGGGCAACCGGTTTCTAATAAATTCGGCATTACCTCATTCACAAACCAACGGACAGCGTCTTCATTAGGATAATAACCCAACGTCCCGACAAAAAGAATATTGAACTGGTTACCCCCTAGTCTAAATTCGATCCTATCTTTCAACATACGATTAGGAAAAACAACAACCTGCGCCTGTCTGCATCGCCTTGCGACTTTTTCCTGGTCTTCGCAAGAACAAACATAAATTCGATGAAAGACCGCAAAAAGTTTTCCCTCTGCCATCCAAAACCGCCGGCTTTGAATCCAGTTCTTCGCAGCCTTCACCCATTTACCGTTACTGGCAAAAAGGCCAGCTAAGTTATTCCATGTTTCCGATTCAAGATCGTCCAGATCCAACTCCAAGTTGGCAACTTCTGCAACTTGCCTGATAAATAAAGCAAAATTATATAAATATATTCTAAAACAGATCAGCTTGTCAAAAAGCTGTTTGCCATACCATTTTTCAAGCAAGACTTTGTCTTCATCAGTTAGCCTCAACCAAATTACCCAAGCCCCGATAGCGCCATCCTTGTTGAACACCATAAGCTGCAAATAACCTTTGATTAATGCCCAAAGTCCCTGCCTGGATGATTTGGCAGGCAATAGCCGCACCGAAGCTACCGGAAGATCAATGTCCGGTAATTTGCCTCCTTTGAATTGTCCCTCACCATCAATTACCAACAGATGCACCTGATAGTCTTCAGACAATTTATGCAGCCACTGATGGGCCCGCTTATTTCTGCCGCCGCCGTTATAATCAGGTATAACTGGCGAAACAAATAGTAATTTCTTCATCGTCTAAGCCTTTTCTCCAAAGATCTGGCATGTTTTTTTAAACGTTTTTGCCAAATAATTTTACTTTTTTCTGTAACTGCATTTACCTGCTGGCACGCATACTCCCACCTACTATAGACTATTCCTTCAGGCAGGAATGGCCGGGCCAATTCAGCATAGGCCGCCCGGGAAAAACGCACATATTCTGGCGTAAGTTTGCCGGCATTAAAATAAGAGAAGTCAATCCTTTCGCGCTCCCACCACATATGGCTCCACAGATGAATACTATATACACCCTCAAGATTAGGCATCGGCTTTTCAAAAATACTGTTGATCCCCTGCCCTGTCCAATCAAATAAAAAAAACGACCGTTCAGGTTCTACATGAATCAATTCCGGATATTCTTGACTTAATAGGTAAGGCAAATAGGTAGAATGGCCACTCCAAGAGCCATTAAAACATTCATAAGTTCGTGCTAGCCATAATTTGGCAAACTCCGCGTCCGGCTCACCCATCATCCAGGCGTTACAGAGTGACCCCCCTACCTCACGAGCGGCCGGTGTTTCCCAGTCTACTTTTTCCCGGCCCATAACAAATTTTTGTTTAAAAAACCGGTCAGGAATTTTATTAACAAACAGAGTATCTATATCCGCATAAATTCCCCCGTACTCAATAATTATTTCCAGCCGGGATATATCGGCCAAATGAGCATACCGATACTTGCCAATGCTATCATCCTCATAGCTATAAGAAGAAATAAACTTATCAGGCTCAATTCTTTTCAATTCAAGTTGTGGCGCTATCCGATCCCACCACTGTCCCCACGGTAGGTGATGATAATGAAACATAACTGTATCCGGTTTATTGACTCCGATACAAGAAGCGATACACAAGTAATGCATAAAATGAAATGGCTCTGTTTGTGGACGCAACCCAAATACAAAATGAAATATGCGGGGGATGGTTTTCATACTGCTACCGCCAGACGTGTTGTAGTAATTTTTTTGTCTGTAAAATATTCAACAATAAACTCTTTCATCATTGGCCCTTTCTGATGGGCTTTTTCCCGATCTTCAAAAACTGGCCCGCATTAGATAGTAAGCATTTACCACGCTATCGTAGCCCCTAATTACTTGAAGTATCGGCTTCACAGCCCCCGAAGACAGTTCCCTGAATACTCTCATTATTTTAAGCTATGTTAGCATTTAGTATTAATTGTAATCATTCCGAAAATTAAAATTCAAAATATCTGCTATATGTCTATTCATGTCCGTAGATGCATACGAATGATGCGATCTAAGAAGTAATATAGTTTTCGAACACGGCCTAATTTTATCAAGCTCTCTGCACCATCACCGTAATGTAGATAAACAACCTTCTTCCATAGAATTTTTCTTGAGTTATTTGTAAACTCATAGACCTTCGGAAGATTATATTTAAAAGGAGGAGCGTTTAAATTGAGAGGGCGGAACTGGCCCAACTCGATATCTGCATTAACATTGATGCCTAAACTACAATTGGTTATTAGGGCATATTTAAATTGTGATAATCTAGATAAAAAACTAAATATGTCTTTGTTGGGCCAATGCTGCAAAACATCCTTGACTATTAGTAAATCAGCCACAGGTAATTCGTCACTGAATACATCGGTACAAAGGAATTTTGTTCGCTCGTTACCGTATAATTCCATGTTTTTCGAAATGATATTTTGAGCCACATCAATGCCTGTATAATATATTCCATCCCAATTGATATGCCTGGAAATTTGCCAATCCCCGCACCCTACATCAACTACAGAATTTATTTTATATCCTGAAAGAAATTTTTGCAGAAAGTTCCGGTATCCTCTAGTGTGAACCTCCAGGGAACCCGGTCCCGATCCAAAGTCCCAGTAGTTTGTCTCATATATTTTCGAGAATACGGATTGCGCTTTTGACACTCCCAAACCTCCTATCAAAATGATCTTCTGGTTCATCTAAAGTGTGGTTTTTTATTGGAGTAACAATATTCTTCAATATTCCGATATTTCCGTAAAAGTTGTTTAGCAATATATCACTATTGTTTACAACCCGTTAATCGGCTCACGCCACATATTGCCACGCTTCCCAGCTCGCTTACAGTAAAAATACAAAATTGGCATAATCGTTGCAATTATCAATTGGTTCATCACCAAAAGATAAATATGCCTCATTTTTCAGGCAATATTCGACACAATAATGCAAAATCCTCCATCAAAACACTGCAACCAGTTAGCAACTACGGCACCAATAAAACCAGCTGTTCCTGCTGAAATTGGTCGTCAAATGTATTTTGGTCCATATTCTTACCGTCACCAACTAATGAAAAATAGGTTGCAATCGTTTTTACAAAAATGGCCTCAACCCTGTTATATAAGGGTTGAGGCCATTTTTCGCCGTTACCAGTGGTATGGTTATCCGTTAGACACAGGCACATACTTTCTCAATTTGGCCATGATAGGCGCGACGATAACTCCAGCCAAAACGACCTGAATAATATTACCAGGAATTGATGTCATTGGTGCCAGCCAATTACCATAAATAATTGTTTCGGCGCCATAATAACCAACCACCTTAATCAGACAAGCCGCCACCACAGCCAGTAAATAAGCCTTCAAGGAATGATTCTTTGCGCAGATAGCGCCGACCGTATACCCCATCAGAGCAACAATGACCAGCGTAAAAGGAGCCCACAAAAACCAGCCGCCCATCACATCAAAAAGTGCCATGCCGAATCCCCCCGCCAAAGCGCCTATGCGAGGTCCATAAATAATAGCAATAATAATGAGGGGTACATTACCCAAATGAATTAATCCACCATTAGCAGCAATAGGAAGACGAACATTTATAAATAACGTGCAAACAAAGACAAGGGCAATACCCAATGCTGTATAAACAATTTGTTTAGTTTGACTGAAAGTTTTTTTCTCCATGTCGGGCATCCTACCTTTTCTTCATACTAATTTATCGAATGACTCTCGCCAAGCTAGAGGCAATTGTGACCAAAAGGGACGTCTCCATAAAGAACGTCCCGATGAGTTCTTCATTTAAGCTCTAGCAAGACGGTGGGCGGCGTGATCGGTCGGGCCAACATAAGCGTTTATCGGGAACCCATGCTGGATGGCCTGTGTAACGAATCTTTTAGCTTGGGCGACTGCGTCCGGCACCGGTAAACCCTGAGCCAATCCGGCCGTAATAGCCGCAGCATAGGTGCAGCCAGCGCCATGCGTGCAATCTGTGTTAATTTTCGGCGTTTCATAAACGGTAAATTCCTTACCGTCATACAATATGTCAATCGCATTATCTGTGCCCAGCTTGGCACCACCCTTGATCAGAACGTACCTGGAACCGAGGGCATGGATTTTGACGGCTGCCTCTTTCATTGTCTCGACGGACTGAATGCGAACACCGCTCAACTGGCTGGCTTCAAACACATTGGGGGTAATAACGGTGGCCAGCGGAGCAAGCTGCTGGCTTATAGCAACTGCTGATTCTGGATGCAGCACTTCATCAGTGCCCTTACAGATCATGACCGGGTCAATTACGATATTTTTTACCTGGTATTCGTTAAGCTTTCTGGCGACAAGCGAAATAATCTCAACAGTGCCCAGCATCCCAGTCTTCATGGCATCTACGCCGATACCGCCGAGTACGGTATTAATTTGGGCTTCCAAAGCTTCGAGCGATAACGGATAAACATCATGAGCCCAGTTATTGGCAGGATTTTGGGCAACAATCACAGTGATTGCCGTCATGCCATATACGCCAAACTCCTGAAAAGTTTTGATGTCAGCCTGCAAGCCGGCGCCGCCGCTCGTGTCCGATCCGGCTATGGTGAGTGCTTTAGGTACTTTCATTTCGAAGAATCCTCCTGTTAAACTTAATATGGTAACTTTTTATTTGCAAGACATGGTTGTATTATAAAACAAATCTGATACTATTGAAATATACATATTTTATATTTTAGATAGGTACAGATAAGGAGTGAGAAAGTGCCGAAATTAATACTGCTCGACCACGCAAGCAAGGAGCCTTTATATATGCAACTCTACCGCCATTTTCGCGCCGAAATCGAACAAAATATTCTGAAGGAAAGCAATAAAATTCCTTCTATCCGCAGGCTTGCTGACAGCTTGTCCATTAGCAAGATCACGGTCGAAAAAGCTTATCAGCAACTACTCTGCGAGGGATATATCAGAAACGGCAACCGGACGCGTTATTCGGTCAACAGGTTTGTTGAAAGTTCCTGGTCGAATCCGGCGGCTCCTGTCGCGATAACGGTGGAAAGTACTGTTGAAGCTCCGCTCAGATACGATCTTGCTAGCGGCGAAATGGATATGGCGGGTTTTGACTTTTCCCTGTGGAAGCGATATATCAATAAAGCTTTCGTGGATCCAAACCGTCTTATGCGTTACGGCGACCTTCAAGGCGAGACGGAACTTCGCCGTCAGATTGTCGGTTATATCCGCTCCCGGGGAGTGGATTGCCATTACGGGCAGGTCATTGTCGGGCCGAACGTACAAAATTTGTTAAATATGCTGGCCAGTATCCTGAGGCCCTATCATGATGGCATAGCCTTTGAAGAACCGGGATTTAAAATCGGTCGACGGATTTGGGAGGATCACGGTTTTCAGATTATCCCGGTCAGTCTCAGTCGGGAAGGTATCGATACCGACGAACTTGCTGGCAGCGGTGCGCGGCTTGTTTATGTGACGCCATCCCATCAGTTTCCCACCGGCTATATTATGCCGATTAGCGAGCGGACAAGACTTTTAAACTGGGCCGGACAAACGGGAGCAACCATTATTGAAGATGATTACGACAGTGAATTCCGCTATTTTGGACGGCCCCTTCCGGCACTGAAGGGCCTGGATACGGAGGGGGCGGTAATTTATATGGGGTCTTTTTCTAAAGTAATCCCCCCCTCCATTCGGATCAGTTATATGGTGCTACCAGACCGGTTGCTGGAAATCTACCAAAAAAGAGCGTCGTTATACAATCAGGCGGCTTCCACCGTCGAACAACTGGCTTTAGCTCGCTTCATGGCCGATGGTCATTTGGAGCGACAAATCCGCCGGCTCAGGAAACTTTACAACGAGAAACACGATTTATTCCTGGACAGTATTCGAACCATATTGGGCAGGCGGGTTGAAATCAACGAGACGGAGTCAGGCCTCCATATGGTTCTGACCGTAAAATCCGACTTAACACCAACGGAGCTCTATGAAAGAGCGCTGATAAAAGGATGTCGAATCGCCCTCTTGCAGGATTATTATCTGGGTGAGGCTCCGGTTACGCCTTCCCAGGTTATCTTATATTTTTCCAAGATTCCAGTTGCTGAAATGCCTACAGCAATCCGTTTACTCAAAGAAGCCTGGTTTTAAGTTTATTAACCATAAAACTAAGATTAAACTGCGAACCAAAAGGAATAAGAGAGAAACCACCGAATCTCAGGTTTCTCTCTTATTAAAAAGGCTGCGCCGCCAACCAGCGGAATGGTTCTCCGTATCAGATATAACGTGGAATTATTGCTATAGTCTTATTGTGACTCAAAAGAACCGTACATGTGAGTCACCTCAGTAGAAGAGTATATCCGTTTTTACAACGAGGAACGCCCGCAACTAAGACTACAAGGGCTCTCTCCAATCGCCTTCAGACAGCAATTTAGTCAAAATTAATCCTAATTTTGGTTGGGGACAGTGTACACTTTATTGAAGCAGTCCAAGCCGTCCCTGCGAGTCATTGACCCTCCTATCATAATAGAATCATAAAAATGTTTCCCAGGCCTTAGACAAGCTAGAAAAAGTAGTCTTCTAAAAACCGCTTAGTTATTCTGACATCATGTTGATATAGAACCGCTGAAATCGCTGCCGCTGCTAAACAGAGCAATTTTAACAGTCCCCAATGACCAAGAAATATAATCAAGGATGTTAAAACAGTGAAAATTATGTAAAGCGTTAAAAGACCAAGTTCTATGTCTACTTGTGATCCTTGATGATGCTCATTAACGACGCCTCGCATATATAGAATACTTTTCAGGCCTCCAATAAAACGCCACTTTTCAACGTTTCTAGTGACTGTAAAATTAAAACCGTCAACCTTTCCATAGAAGAATTTCTTTTTATCTTCCGCATTGCGGGAAAATCGAGAGCCAATATGTTGCTTTAAACAGGATACCGCCTCTTGCGGGTTTTTGTTTGAAATAATCGACATTCTAGTTGTTATAAATAATAAACTACCCCATTCCCCCTTTTGCGATATCGGGTAGTTTGTTGCGCCAGTCAAGAAGCATTAAATGAAGTTTCGGATTATAGATATTAACAGGTGAAGGCATTATGGGTGTTTCTAATAAAAACATATAACCTCGTTTCACGCTAGGACGGAAGCGATGGGACGGTTAGTGTGAAAACAGGGTCAATTTATGCCCCGCCGGTGTTTTCATATGCCGCTGTGTAAAGTTTTTACATGGTTGTTCTCGCGCTTCCGGATTAAGCCTTGAAGAAGCAGCGGGGGACGGTTCTCATGCTTCCAAATTAAGCCTTGAATATGATGTTTTGACTTATTCCTGTCACCCTGGCAATCTGTCTCTGGAACGAAGCAGGGGGACGGTTCTCACGCTTCCAGATTAAGCCTTGAATATGATGTTTTGACTTATTCCTGTCACCCTGGCAATCTGTCTCTGTGAAGCTCCTTCTACCTCTTTGATTTTTCTTATCCATTCATCGCGTTTTTGTTTTTCGTTGGTTTTCAGCGACGTTATTGATTGCCCAGCAAGAATTATTTCTATCTCCTCACGCACGCTTTCATCACTCTTGCGAACACGGGGTTCAACGTTCAGAAACTGTTCCTCCCCAACTTGTTTCATAAATGCCCGAAACCTTTCTTTTCCTATATTGGAATCATTCGCGAATATCCCCAATATCCGTCCCATATCCGTCAGTCCCAACGGATAGTCCTTTTCTCCATAGTAGCTTCGGCAACTACTCCACCTGTATTCTTCCGGTGCTGCTGTCATTCCCGCTTTTACCGGGTTATTATGGATATATCGCAGCACATTTAGCAGATATGACTCTTCCTCCACTGGTTCACTTTTATATCGACCTTGGAAGACATGGCCTACTCTCTCGTACTTTCTGTTATACCACGTTGCATAGCTAACTCCAATGCGCTTCATGATGAGCGCTAGTACAACATCTTGCTCATGAACTAATAGGTGAACATGGTTTCCCATCAGGCAATATCCGTATAGGTTAAAGCCAGCAGAGGTTTTGACTCTCTCTATCGTTTCCAAGAGCCGTTGGTGATCCTCTTCGTCATGAAGAATATCTTGCCGATTAATCCCCCTGATTATCACGTGATATATTCCGGTGCTACTCTTGGTTCGTGCTTGTCTTGCCATTTGCCTCCACTCTTTCTTCTTTTCTCCATTATATCACATTGCCAGCACCCGAAGCAACAGAACCGTCCCCCTTGCTTCTTTATTCTCATCAGGAGATAACCGCGGCAATTCTTCTCCCGGCAGTGAATTCGCATATACCGGCGTGCCGAGTCCAATAAGGTATAATGCAATACCTATCCCCAGCACCACGACAAGCCATTTTTTGTTAGGTTTTCCGTTCACCTCCCTGACCTCTTTCCACTAACCTAGTCCTGCAAAAAGTACGGTATGTCATCCGGGCGGTTATTTATAGCTGACACTTTCAGTCCCACATCAATGTAACAGTTAAACCATATTTGGCCCTTATCACCGAACATAATGCCACGGTAGCTAGAGCTCATATTACGCGGAAAGCATTTGGCTATTGCCTGTACATATTCGGGGTAGAATATTTCATCGAACTGGTCAATAAATTCTTGTTCTGAATTAATAATTACTTTTTTCCCCTGGACATAAACAGTCTGCGGATACGCAACTTTTGCGGCGACTTCAGATTTATTCCCGCTCAATATATCCTTTTTCAGCTCGGCAGCAAATTTTTCGACCTCATCGGTACTTTTCGCTCCTGCATCAATATAGACATTGTCCGGCCTTCCCGGGAAAGTTCCCAATAATTGCAAATTGAAATTATGACTAGTATTGTCGTTTACATTTTGCCAAACACCTTTCATCCGACCATATGCGTCAATAATCTCACCCCTGAAAGTAGCCGTCTGATTTCCTTTGTCATCATATTCAAACAGCATCACCCGAGTCCCGTCATAATGCCCGGTGAGTTTTATCTTGCGTTCATACAACTCATAGAAGTAGTTACCGACTATCGCATTGTTTTCAGCGTACAAAAGCATGCGAATTTTATATTTCCCATCGATTGTTCCCTTAAACTCATTAAACCTTCCTTCATCAAACGTGAAAACAGAAGCTGAGAATACTGTAGAAGTCATCAAGAAAAGCGTGGCAATTATAGCAAGAACGATCTTCCCTCTTTTCATTTCTCTTGCCTCCCAAAAACACAATCTTTTTTTATTAAACAATCAATTGTGGAAAAAAATAGAAATCTTATTAAAAAATTAGCTTTAAGATGTTATAGATAAATCAACAACATCTTAAAGCTAATTAAATTAGTCGTTACCAATGGTACGGTTCATTGCGGCTAATCTTAAACGCCCGATATATCTGTTCCACCAGAAAGAGGCGAATCATTTGGTGGGTGAAGGTCATTTTGGAGAAGGACAGGCGTTCCTGGGCGGCGGCGGTTACTGCGGGAGCCAGGCCGAAGGCTCCGCCGATGATGAAGGTGATGTCGCTTGAACCAGCGAGGGCCAGGTCGTCCAGTTTGGCGGCCAGGTCTTCCGAGGACAGCAGACTGCCGGCAATGTCAAGCGCAATGGTATGGCTGCCGCTGCGGATATTTTTACTGATCTTTTCCCCTTCACGTGCCAGGACTTTGGCTTTTGTAGCTGAGGAAGGGTTATCCGGCATTTTTTCCTCGCTCACTTCCACAATATCGAAACGGCAAAAGGGCGTCAGCCGTTTCGTGAATTCGCCGATGCCCTCCGCCAGATATCTTTCCTTGATTTTGTCCACAGCGACAATAGTAATCCTCATTCTACCCGACCGGCATTTCTTCAAGCTGTACAGCCCGGGTCAAAAGTTGTCCATTATGGATAATGACTACATTCACCGTAACGCCTACCGGCTGATTATCAAGCATACCGCGCAGATCGGCGACGCTATTGGTTTCTGTACCGTCAATTTTCAAAATAACGTCTCCCTTGCTAATACCGGCTTTTTCCGCCGGCCCCCCGGGAGTTATATTGACAACATAGACTCCTTTTTCGATATTCAGTTCATAGCCCTGTTGAAGCGCCGATGCTTTGTCCATTACGCCCACTCCAAGGTATGCCCTGATAACTCTGCCCTTTTCAATAATCGATTTGATAATCGGCCGGACGGTATTGATCGGAATGGCAAAACCCATGCCTTCCACGCCCGAGACTGATATTTTGGCGCTGTTGATGCCGATGACCATTCCGTCGGCGTTGACCAGTGCTCCGCCGGAATTGCCTGGATTAATGGCGGCGTCAGTCTGGAGAAGTTTGAAGCGACGTTCGCCGATCTCAATCGACCGGTTCAAGGCGCTGATCACCCCGGCAGTGACGCTATTCTGAAATTCCAGGCCCAGCGGGTTGCCGATGGCGATAGCCGGTTCACCAACCAACAACGAGTCTGAATCACCAAGCACTGCCGCTGGCAGATTGGCGGCGTCAATCTTGACTACCGCTAAATCGGTAACAGGATCGACACCAATTTTCCTGCCAGCAAAGGTTCGTCCGTCTGACAGCGAGATGGTAAGCGCCGCGGCGTTCTCCACCACATGAAAATTGGTGACGATGTAGCCATCAGAGCTGATGATAACTCCTGAGCCGCTTTCCCTGTCCACCAGTATTTTTTGGTTGTTGTATATATCCAGAGCGTAAGCCTTATTTACAATGCCAACCACCGCCGGACCCACCAACTGGGCGGCCAGGACTACCGGAGTGTTGCGGGCGCTGGATATTCCGGCATAAGCGGTAGAAACAACCAGATTCTGCGGTACAGCAAGACCTTGCTGCTCCGGCTTGGCAAAGATGTGTCCAGCGAAGCTTAAAACAAGGCTCCCGCCTACCACCGCGCCAAGCACGGCAATAGCGAAAAACGGAGCCCACCGTCGATACAGCTGTCTCACTTTCTTATTCCTCCTGATACCCCAGTCCCGCCGTTCGGTCAGGGTAAGTAATGTGCAGAGTCACATCCACGCCAAGTTTTAAGCCCTGTTCTGTCAAAACTGTGGCAATCGTTTTTTCGGCGATTTCCGGGCGGTTATTCTCCTGACTGAGATGCGCCAAGAACACATGGCAGCAAGGTTTCCTCTCCAGCCGCGCCAAGGTCCAGCCAGCGTCGATATTGGCAAGATGTCCCCGGTTGCTCAGGATTCGCTGTTTCAAAAACCAGGGATAAGAGCCCTGTTTTAATAGGTCAATATCGTGATTTGCTTCAAGGACCAGCGCATCGGAAAGGGCCAGCGCTTTTTTTACCGAATCGGTGACAAACCCGAGGTCAGTGGCCAAGGCGCATTTCCTCCGGCCATGATGAAAGCAAAAGCCCACCGGATCGGCGGCATCATGAGAGATGCCGAACGGCTCTATTTTTACATGGTTAATATCCAGACTATCAGTGAGGTTTCTCCTGCAGCCGGTCGGCATCCCGGCTGAAACCGCCTGTCTGTCAATGGCGTCCCAGGTAGCCGGACGGGCATACACCGGCAGGTTGTATTTGCGGCTAAGGGTCGGCAACCCGGAGACATGGTCGCTATGCTCATGGGTGATAAGTACCCCGTCCAGATCCTCAACAGCCACTCCTACGTCAGCCAGCGACTTCTTTACCCGTCTGGCGCTTATTCCGACATCAACCAGAATGTTGGCGTCTCCCATTTTTACTAATGTCGCGTTCCCGGCGCTGCCGCTTGCCAATACCTGAATGTCCATAACAGGCTCCTCTACAAGATGTTGGGGTATTTTACTTGATTCGCGATAAAATGCCCCAAATCCTCCTTAAGCACCGGCCCCAGGCTGCCTTAATAAACTGGTATTTTCGTCTGTATAAGGTGGGCGAGACTTTCCGGCAGCGCCGCCAGTAAAATGGCAATGATCTCTCGCAGCCTGCTGTTAGATTTAGCTTCAAACCGCAGCGTAAACAAAGGTTCGGTGACTGAGGAGCGGATCATGCCCCAGCCGTCAGCAAATTCGATACGCACGCCGTCGATAAGGTTCGGCCTGTAACAGGCCAGTTTTTCCGCCGCCGCTTCCAGCACCGCCTGTTTATCGGCATGGGGGTACGGAACGCGAATATCGGGAGTCAGCACATAGTTTGGCACGGCATCGATCAGCGCCGCCAGCGAGCCATGGCTGGCAACAAGCTCCGTAACCTTCAGCGCGGCGAACATCCCGTCATCATAGCCCAGTTCCCGGAAAAAGAAATGTCCGCTGATTTCTCCGGCAAACAGGGCATCTTCCCGCAGGAAAGCCGCTTTGCTGAAGGTGTGCCCAGCCCGGGCCATGATCGGCCGTCCACCGGCTTTGGTAATTTCCTCCGGCACGACCATTGAACATTTTGCATCATAAATGACTGTTCCCGGCCCGGTTTCAAGATAGTAGCGGGCCAATAGCACCATGATATAATCATTATCTGCCGGACGGCCGTTTTCGTCGACAAATCCCACCCGGTCGCCGTCACCGTCGAAGGCCACACCAAGGGCCGCGCCACTTGAGCGCACCTTTTCGCCGAGTCCGGCAAGGTTCTCAGCCAGTGCGGGATTGGGAGGACGATTCGGGAATCTGCCGTCAGGTTCACAATATAGTTCAATCACCTCATAGCCAAGAGCCCGGAACAGCCGCGGGGCAATCCTGGATGTTGCGCCGTTGCCGGCGTCAATCACCACTTTCAGGGTCCCTGCTTTGGATTTTTGAGCAGTATAGGCGAGATACTTATCAGTCACTGGTCGCTTTTCGATGGTTCCTGCGCCGGTGGTCCTGGCGTTCTGTTCCACCAGCCGGGCGATCGCCCCAATGTCTTCTTCGGTAACCGGCTGCGAACCGAAAACCAGTTTGAACCCGTTATAGGCTGACGGATTATGGGACGCGGTAATCATCACGCCGCCACTGCCGCCACTGTCTTTGAGTGCAAAATAAAGTAGCGGGGTTGCCACTGTGCCTATGTCAATAACCTTGCAGCCTGATTCAAGCAAAGCGTCGATAATAATCCGCTGAAATTCCGGGGTGGAAAGGCGCATATCCCCTCCCACCACCACTGGCTGACCCGCCAGTTTTAGTCCCACAGCCAGTCCAATTTTACGGGCAACAATGGGGGAAAGATCCTTGCCGGCAATTCCCCGAATGTCACAAGCCTGGAAAATGCTCATCGTTTACTCCTTTCTCTTAAAAGAGGCATGTTACGGATATTGTAGCATGCCAACCCCGGGTGATTCAATCCTGCGAAATAGCCGCTCAGGTTCATACAGAAAAAAGGCCTGCAGCCAATACAAAAAAGCACAGTGTTCAGGCATCCCCGCCCGCCTATGCCGATACACTTTCCAATAATCAGCTCAGGCCCCGCTCAGCTTGAGTATTAATATATAGTCGATACGGCACTCTGGTGCCTTCCGGCAGTGTCTTATCAGCAAAATGTCCCTCCTGCAGAATTTCATTTGTTCTAAAATCCCCCATTATCACTGTTTTATGTGCTTTAGCAGCGCGACCGCCAATCGTAACGTTTAGTAAAAATGTCGAATATTATGTAATAGATTTATTGTGGGAGGTATGAATATGGCGTTGGGAAGCAAAAAAAGGTCACCGTACGATAAAATTATCAAACAAGTTCTGGATCAATTCCGGCAAGAGCTAGCACCGCTACAAGATGTAACTGCCAGCCAGCAGATAATTATCGCCCAAAACGAGAAGATCATTCACTTCCTCCGGCAGATATGGGACAAATGCGAAGTCTGCGATTCGCAGCCAAGATCCCAAGGCCCTGGATGAAGGTAAAAGCAAAAAGAGATATACCCGTGTGGTATATCTCTTTTTTCACGCCCTGCGTTACTTGTCGCCGTCCATATTGGCGGCGGCCCATTTCTGCCACGCTTTCGCATAGTCACGGTAGTCCATGCCCAGAGTGTGGCCGACAGCCTGCTTGATATTCCTGCCAGACTCAAGGTCGCCAAGCAGTTGACGCAGCTTGTCCTCACCGTATTCTGTGGCGATATATCGCACAGCCGCCAGGGATTCGCGATAGGCTAAAGACTGATCAGGCAACCTGTCGAAATTATCGTCAAGTTCGCTCATACTGTACAAGTTTCCGGTAAGAGAATTGCTGGCTGTTCGCCATTCGTAGCCATTAACCTGATATTCAACATACTGGGCCAGCCCCTCGGTAAACCACCGCGGATAATTGCCGTCGGTTCGATAGTCAAACACCAAATGCGTAAATTCATGCACAATCGGCCCGGAGTGGATAAATTCCGCCGCGGTCATATTTTTTAGCCAGTCATGGGGCGAAAGGACCTGAATGACGCCACCCCAATAGACCCCCATGGCGCTCTGGGAGCCTGACCAGCCAAAGACTTTATTCATTGCCTGCTTGTTGGGATAAATGACGATAATCGTCTTAGGAGGAGGTGAATAGTCCAGTGCCCGAGTAACCGGCTGATAGGCTTTTTCTGCTGCCTTGGCCACCAACTCTACAACATCGGCATCCGGTTCACTATATTTGATGATAAAGTGCGGTGTCTCGCAAAATTCCATATTGCGTGTCTGGTAATCCTGCCTGGCCTGCGCCAGTTGGCGAATCAGCGGATACACCAGCATTTGCGGTCGGCTGGGAAACTGGAAAATTAATAGCGCTGTAAACGCCAGCGCCACAACAATTGTGCTTTCCAATAATGTCACTTTGGGCATGACCCTCCCCCCCTTTCGCCACCTAGGCTCCGAGTGTCCTAGTATAGCACACCCCAAGGATCATGCCCACCGGAAAATCCTGTGTAATTATTTAATGAGGTCGACCCCGATGCTGGTGCCAATCCGGGTTGCACCGGCGGCAATAAGCTGTTCGGCTTGCTGGCGCGTGCGGATACCACCTGAAGCCTTTATACCGATCCGGTCGAGAGCGACTTCTTTCAACAGGAGAATATCATTCACCGTTGCCCCGCTCAGTGCAAAGCCGGTTGACGTTTTTACAAAATTTGCCCCACCGGTGATAACCGCCTGACAAGCCCGCCGCTTTTCAGCATCACTCAAAAATGCCGTTTCAATAATGACCTTGACTGTTTTTCCCTCGGCAGCAGCAACCACCTGTCTGATGTCTTCCTCTACCGCACTCCACTCCCCAGCCTTGGCGGCGCTGATATTCATGACCATATCCAATTCATCGGCTTTCGACAGCAGTGCCTCCTTTGCTTCACAGACCTTAACCGCCGAGAAAGTCGCGCCCAGCGGAAAACCTATTACTGTTGCAACCTTCACCCCGGTCCCTGCCAGCAGATGCGCTGCCAGAGCGACATAACCCGGATTGACGCAAACGGCGGCAAAATGACACTCTTCAGCCTCGGCGCACAATTTGACCACCTCCTCAATCGTGGCATCAGCCTTTAGCAGAGTGTGATCGATAAAACTCGCCAAATCCATAATACCTGCTCCTTTCTTTCATCTGAAAAACCCGGCGATGCCGGGTTTTTCAGACTAACCTTGTTTCTCAATTTTCTCTTTCGGCGCACCGCAGGTCGGACACTTTCCAGGACGGCAGCGCCCTTCTTTAACAGCACCGCACCCGCTGCATTTCCATATTGCCATAAATATCCCTCCAGATCAATGAGGGTCCCGACTTTGACACTCGGGACAAACCCCGTAAAAATAAAACTGCTGGCCGGTCAGACGATATTCCGTCTGGCGTGAAACTTCCCTGACAAACTCACTGGAATCAACGCCATGAAAATCATCTACTCGCCCGCAGTGTAAACAGCGAACATGTGAGTGCGAACTCACATCAGCGTCATAACGAAAGCTGTCCTCTCCGGTGTTAAGTATCTGGACCAGCCCAATTTCCTGCAGGATATCCACTGTCTTATAGACAGTTGCCAAACTCATGGTAGGATAAAGCGGCTGCAGTTGATTAAATATCATATCAGCGCTAGGGTGGTCTTTGGTATTGGCCAAAACCTTATAAATAGCCAACCGCTGGGGAGTGACCTTGAAACCTTTTTCCCGTAATAAGGCCGTTACTTTCTTTTCCATCTGAGTCACACCTACCTTTAAAATTATTAGAAAATTGTTATTAGTTAATAAAATCCGGGAAATATAATAACAGATAAAGGTTATCTAATTATACTCATTTTACTTTACCATATGCAATAATGTCAATATAATCAGCAAAAAAATATCCCGTGAGCTTTCGCCACGGGATCGGGGGGTTATTGCATCGCCTGTTGCTGTGATTGGTTGTTGAACTTGTTCTGTGCCTGGGAGACATCTTGCGGCGTGGCGTTTTTGACATTATAGTAACCTTTTTGCTGCATATAGTCGAACACCTGTTTTCCCTGACTGTAAACATCGCCGAGTACGGTCATATAGTCACGCCTGAGTTGCTCACTGCTTGCTTCCTGGATATAGGTATTGAGCGATGACGCCAAGTATTTAGATTCGTTTAGACAAACCTGCAGTATATCCCGGTCAGTAAACTGCATCCCCTGCCCGGCTTGCTGACTTTGCTGGCCTGTCTGACCTGGTGCTGATTGTGCCACTATTTATCACCCCTACTGTAATTTTTGCCCGGCATTTAAATGCTTACTGATAGATTGAAAATTCTGCTGATTTTTTTGAACCATTTGCTGAACCAGCTGTTTTGCTTGGCTGTCTTGCAACTGACTGGAAAAGTGGTTGAGTGTCTTGATACACGTTTGCTCATTTGTCAGGAAATCTTCCAACTGCATTAATTCTTTAGCAGATAACATAAAAATCCCCCCTTTCCGTACGCCTCAAAAAATAGGATGCACCGCCTGGGGGAGTAATATGCGTGTGGCTACCTTCTGCCTGGTTTTACCCAATCTTGGTTTTCCCCGTCACTGATAGTTTTCTGCAGTCCCTATTCAACATAATAATTATTAGTACTTTAGTCCTATAAAATCGTGACAAATTACAAGTTCAATTTCACCGTAAGAAGGTGTTATAATAAGACGTAGACTATCGCTCGATTAAGGAGGTGAAATAATGCGCATTGAAGATACCGGGGTTGGGATGATATTAACCCAAGATGTAATTGATGAACGAGGCAACCTTCTGCTGGAAAAAGGCATTGGCCTGACAAAGAAGTACATTTCCCGCCTTAAGAACCTCGGTATCAGTACAGTATCAGTAACCGACCCTTATGCCGAATCATTGAAAAAGCAAAAAGTCATCAGCCCTGAACTCAGGGAAAACCTGACTCAGTGTTTTACTGAGCTGTTTCGCATGAAAGCTGCTGATATTTTAAATTTCAAACCTCCGGCCTCTCATCTGCAGAAATTAAATTCTGTCATGGACAATATTATTGATGAAACTACGGCTCAGCTTGATCAAGTAGTTAACATACAGGTGCGCAACCCCAGTCAGGATGAAACGCAGCACGCCGTCAATGTCTGCCTGTTATCACTAATCACCGGCCTGTATTTGAAATTTGACCGTCCTGTACTTCAGGAACTCGCCTTGGGAGCATTACTACACGATCTTGGCAAGTCCATGTTGCCGGTCGGCGATCCAGATAAAGCTTATCTGCATGCCATTTATGGCCGAGAGTTATTGCTCAGAAGCAACTTGAACACTATCGTCGCCAGAATAGCTGGCGAACATCACGAGTTTTTCAACGGCGAGGGCCATCCCAAAGGCTTGATTGGTAGAGACATCCATCCCCTGTCCCGTCTGGTATCTATTGCCAATTATTTTGACGGGACCCTACAGGGGTCTATTCTCCATCATCTGCCACGACAAGAAGTTGTTGAGGAAATGATGGGTGCTGGCGATGCTCGTTTTGATCTTAATCTCTTGCGGGCATTTTTGAACACGGTAGCCATCTTTCCAGTAGGCACCTTCGTTCGGCTCAACACCGGCAAGTCCGCCTATGTTATCCGCAACAAAACTCACTTTCCGCTCCGGCCTGTTGTCAGAGTGATGGAGGATTTCGGTCATGTTGATATCGATTTGGTCATAAAACCGAATATTACCATAGCGGAAATAATCGCTGAATAAATTCCCCAAGCAGACTGAAAGCACCTCACCATGAGGTGCTTTCCTGTTAGTAGTTGCCGTGGCGTTTACTGCTTTCGTAAATCAGTTTCTTGGTGGAAATAAGAACACCGACCAATAACCAAAACGCCCAATACATAATAATCAGAGAATAACTTAGGTTAAACGTTGCATTATATAACTTAAATAACGGATTCATTATCTGCAACCAGACAACTGTTCCTGTCCCCAGGGCGAAAGTGAAGATACACAGCGCCGCAAGACATGCGTTGTTGCGGCCAAGAGCCAACTTACCACCCCGATCACCAACTAACACCAATAGCGCGATAAGCACCACTGCCGTAAGGAAAGGTTTTCCCGCATCAAACCCACTGGATATAACATTCCATAGCGCCTGCACAACATCACCTCCATAGTATTGTACTATTGATTATATATTGCCTGGGAAATGAATTTATGACAACATTGTTTAGACGCTGCAATTTTCGTCCTGTTACGCCTCTGCCCTTAGAGGCTGTGAAAATATATGTTATAATTAGAGTAACAAATTATAAGGTTGGTGAAATTGTGCTTGTAACCGATATTTTCGCTGTAATCGCCCGGGAGCTGGGTGTGAAATTGGCTCAGATTTCGGCCACAGTCAAGTTGCTTGATGAGGACAATACCGTTCCGTTCATCTCCCGCTACCGCAAAGAGCTGACAGGCGAACTCGATGAAGAACAAATCCGCGTAATAGAGGAAAGAGTTCATTATTTACGCAATCTGATCAAGCGGCAGGAAGAAATTTTGACAAGCATCGGCGACCAGGGCAAATTGTCTCCCGAGCTTGAGGCTGCGATACAAGCCACCACTAAACTGCAGGATCTGGAGGATCTATATTTGCCTTTCCGGCCCAAAAAACGTACCAGGGCTCAGATTGCCCGGGAGAAAGGCCTTGAACCGCTGGCTGAACTCATGCTTGCCCAGCAAACTTCGGTCGGCGACCCGCTTAAAATTGCCGCCGAATTTATAAATCAGGATAAAGAAGTTCTCACCGGCGAGGCTGCACTATCGGGAGCTTCGGATATAATTGCCGAAGTTGTCACTGAAAAAGCCGCCATCCGGGCAATGCTCCGAAAATCCCTGTGGATGAATGGCGAACTTACCGCCGAGTTGGTGGTTACCGAAGAAGCAGGCAAGGATTTTCTGAATTATCGCCAATACCGCGAACCAATTAACCGCATCCCCTCCCATCGCATCCTGGCGGTCAACCGCGGCGAAGCCAAAAGCATTTTAAAGGTCCAGCTTGCAACCTCGCATGAGAAAAATATTGACCTGATTACCAGGCAGATTATCCTCAAACCGTCAATTTTCAGTGAGCATCTCTGCCAGGCAATTGCCGATGGCTATAAACGTTTGCTGTTTCCATCACTGGAAAGAGAACTGCGGACACAGCTTACCGAGAACGCCGAAAAGCAGGCGATTCACGTATTTGGTCTTAATCTGCGCCAACTGCTTTTACAGCCCCCTTTTGCCGGTCACACGGTCATGGGGCTTGATCCCGGATATCGAACCGGCTGTAAACTTGCTGTAATCAGTCCCACTGCAGCTGTGCTGTCTACCGGAACCGTTTACCTCACCGCCAGCGAGGGACAACGCGAGCAGGCCGCCAGTTCGATTTTGGCGGACATTAAGAATTTTGGCGTCACTCTGATAGCCATTGGCAATGGCACGGCCTCGTACGAGACGGAGGAGTTCGTCGCCGGACTGATAAATACCCATAACCTGGCCACCCGCTATCTAATTGTCAACGAGGCGGGCGCCTCGGTTTATTCGGCCTCCAAACTTGCCAGAGAAGAATTGCCAGGTCTGGACGTCACTTTACGCGGGGCGGTCTCGATTGCCCGCAGAATAGGAGATCCGCTGGCCGAATTGGTCAAAATCGACCCGAAATCGATAGGCGTCGGCCAATATCAGCATGATGTCGACCAGAAAGATCTCTCACGGGCTTTAGTCAATATTGTGGAATCTTGTGTCAATCATGTGGGAGTGGAACTTAATACCGCTTCAGCTGAACTGTTGACCCATGTCGCTGGTATAAACGCTACCGTGGCCAAGAACATTGTCACCTTGCGCGATACCGGCGGGCCTTTTGCCAGCAGAAAACAACTCCTCAAAGTGCCACGCCTGGGTGCGGCGGCCTTTACACAGTGCGCCGGATTCTTACGCCTGAAAGACGCGCAAAACCCACTGGATAATACCCCTGTTCATCCTGAGTCCTATCAGTTGGCTGAGAACATTCTGAAAGCACTAGGCTTTTCTTTGGCCGACCTGGCAGACAAGACCCGCCTTCGGCTGCTGCAAACTAAAATCCAGACAACCGATACGGCTGGGCTCGCAGCCGAACTTGCCGCCGGCGAACCGACGGTGCGGGACATATTATCAGCCCTGGCCAAGCCTGGGCGCGATCCGCGGGAAGATTTGCCCGCCCCCCTTGTCCGAAAAAGTATTGTCAAGCTTTCCGACATTACTCCTGGAATTGTGATGAAAGGCACGGTCCACAACATCACCGATTTTGGGGTCTTCGTTGATATCGGCATCAAAATCAACGGCCTGATTCACCGCAGCGAGCTAAGCGACAAGCCCTTCCGGCATCCTTTGGATATCTTGTCAGTAGGCGATGTCATCGACTGTTTGGTCCTTAATATCGATGAAAGCCGGGGACGGATTGCCCTTAGCCTCAAAAAGGTTAATAAAGGCGGATAATCACCACCGCCACGGGTGGCTGTCCTTGCACAGCTACCCGTGTTTTATGATTATGGCTCTTAAAATCGCCAAGTTCTTTCCATCTGTCGACAGTTTTGGATAAAAATCTCCCCTTTTGCTGTCAAGGAAAAGGGAATTGTGGCTGTCAGCTAGAACAGATATATTGATTTCAGGTTGAGGAGTACCGTAATGAACAGAAAATTGCTGTTTGCCTTGGATATCGGCACCCGTAGCGTTGTCGGCATTGTAGGAGAGCAATCCGCCACCGGAATAAACGTGCTGGCGTTTGAACGCCAGGAACACCACACCCGGGCCATGATGGACGGACAGATACATGACGTCCCCGAGGTGGCGCAGGTACTGGCCAGCGTCACGCGCCGTCTGATTGAAACTGTCGGCCCGTTGAAAAGAGTATCGATAGCCGCTGCCGGCCGCGCTTTGTGTACTGTGCGGACTGAAGCCGAGGTTGATTGCAGCGCTCGCGGATCACTCTCCTCTGAAGATGAGCGGGCTTTAGAACTGGCAGCCATCCAAACGGCGCAGCATAAACTGGCTACCGGTACCGCTGTTGACGATCCGGCAAGTTATTATTGCGTGGGCTACAGTGTTGTGCGATTCACCCTTGATGCAAGCACCATCAAAACTTTGGTTGGTCAGCGCGGCAAAGTGGCCGGTATCGAACTGATTGCCACATTCCTGCCC
>Ga0364895_1024_pt1 | contig 60089 bp, 51 predicted proteins | sample SorcelJu500002C3_2_FD_206952 | JGI IMG/M metagenome (GOLD analysis project Ga0364895, IMG submission 206952) | Enriched cells from Trout Bog Lake Hypolimnion, Wisconsin, USA - BchlTB.July09.5000.02.C3 | ecosystem: Environmental > Aquatic > Freshwater > Lake > Hypolimnion/Profundal zone | place...
CCAGACAACCGGGCATTCGCAAACACTATCATCAAACCATTCAAGGCGAGATAAACCATGAAAAAACATCGTTTCATTGTGCTTTTTTGTGTTGCTGCGCTTTTGCTTCAGGCGTGTGGTTCATCGGTATTGGTCACACAGGAAGCCACAAACACAGTTAGTGCAGGTAAAAATGCGATCAGCGAAGTGAATAAGTTTCATAACTCGATATTCGATACTCAAAATCAGCTTGCAGCTTCACTCCTGGCAAGAAATTCCTCATGTAATTTTGGCACTTCCATAGTCATTCATAAAAATATTGCCCGTGCCGGTCGACAAAAAAAGGAACAAGGATTATGCTTATCTGATGCCGAGTTGAAACAATGGCAGTCAGCAGATCCGAAAGAAAAATCTTTGCTTGGCCAGAAAATAGATTTAATGCCCATGGAAAGATCATCGCTTACATCATCAATGGATATTCTGGATGCTTTTGCTGTGTACCTGGACGCAATAAACAAGCATACAGCTTCACCAACAACACCAATAGCCAGCACCTTGAAGGGAGTTGCAGAAGAATTGGCTGCGCTTCAGGGTAACGTCAAAATTCTGCCAGATGCGGTAAGCTCTAAAGTCTCTCAAAGTACCGCTCTGAGCGATTTTATCGGATATCTGGAAAAATTGATACATAACAGTAATGATGCTAAAGAAATAGCAAAGATCGTCGGGACTGAAGGAGAGAAACAGGAACAAAATTTATCAGTTATTGCGACAGATGCGGATAGTTTTTATACAACCTACATAGCCTCTATGAATGCCACATTAACAACAAGCCTTGGCGATTATTACAACAGGAACAAAGGCAGCAAAGAGTTTGAAAGCGTCGATAAAAGAGAAAGCTTCCTGCTCGCTCTTTTCAAGCAACAACAATTAAATTCGAAAATTAAAGCATCCACATCCACTGCAGGAAAGGCTATACGATTATTTGTATCAGCGCACCGGAAGCTTCGGGATTCAATCACTGGAAAGTACTCTGAAGAACAAAAAGCTGTTATTCGCGAAGAAAACATCAAGGAACTCAAGGAAGGATTGCTGCAAGTGGCAAATGCAGCCCGATTGGCTATGTAAATTTCCTGCCGGGCTTTTTTAACGGATATGACAACAGGAGCAGATATGGCTACACCATCAGAAAAACAAGCTTTCATTGACGCACTTTATGAGCTTCAGCAAACCTGTAACACTAAAGCCAATGATGGCACCCTGACCGAAGGTCAGCGGAGCGTTTTTATAACAGCATCGATATACCTTACTTCTGATATCGGAAGAGCTTGTGATAAGGATTTCAGTCCTGTTCCATCCGATAAGGTACAGTCAGCAATACAGGAAGTTAAACAGGCAACCACCGCAACCTCTGCGGCGCATGATGATTTCTCTGTTCAGGTTGCAGCTAAGGAATTGTGGGATGCAAATACGGCTATCGACCTTGTATTAGACTAATATCTCTATACTGAAAAAACAGCTGTAATAATCTCCATTGGAATTTCACCCCCTTCTCGGAGTTTCGCTTGGATTCGGAGATTGAATTATATTGCCCTATACTTGAATGGTGATTTATAAAGAACGATTGCAGCGTTGAACTGATAACCGATAATTCCTTCCTTCATGGACGCATTCTGGCTTTCGCTTGTCATGATTTTTATTGCCGAGCTCGGCGATAAAACCCAGCTTGTTGCCCTGACGCTTGCAACATGCTACAATTCCTGGGTTGTTTTGTGGGGGATTTTCTGGGCCACCTTAGCTATTCATGTTTTTTCAGCCGGCATAGGCTGGTTTATCGGAGACAAACTGCCTACAGAATGGATAAAGTTTGTTGCGGGTATTGCCTTTATAGCGTTTGGTTTCTGGACACTCAGAGGCGATCATCTTGATGAAGACGAGAAGAGCTGTAAAACCACAGTGCACCCTTTCTGGCTCGTCTTTTCAACCTTCTTCATGGCAGAGCTTGGTGACAAGACCATGCTCTCCACCATTACCCTGGCGTCAACGCATCCGTTTCTGCCAGTCTGGATAGGATCAACCATAGGCATGGTGATTTCGGATGGACTAGCTATCATAGCAGGAAAGATGCTCGGAGCCAAACTGCCCGAAAAAGCCATAAAAACAGGGGCATCAGGCATATTTTTTCTTTTCGGCATCTTCAGCATGTACGAAGGTGGCTCCAAATTCGCACTTTTTATATGGGGGATTGCAGTAGCGATTGTAGCTCTCACAGGCTACTTTTTTCTTCGCAAACCGCATGGGAAGATGGGTGGTCAACATTCATAAAAAAACGTAGCAACAATTGCATCGTCAAGATGAAAGATTCAGACTTGGTTGATCCAACGGAGTATAATACAAACTGTGACTCCTCTTCTTGAAATCAGGAATCTTTCCTTTGCTTATGAGGGATCAGCTGCTCTTGTTTTTGATCGGCTCAACGTAACCGTGCAGGAGGGGGAGTTTATTCTGGTTAAAGGTCCTTCAGGAGCAGGGAAATCTACCCTGCTGCGTTTAATCTGTCGACTGAACAAGCCACAGGGAGGCTCTATTCTTTTTCAGGGCAGCGACATTACCTCTATTGCCCCGGCAAAACTGCGGAGCGTTGTCAGCTATGTTGCCCAGATACCTCAAATGATCGATGCTACGGTTGAGGAGAACCTGCTCATGCCTTTTTCCTTTGCCATCAATGCAGCTAAACCCCGCCCCGGAAAGGAAGAGCTGCATGAGATGCTGCGCAAGTTTTACCTTGGTGAGGTCACTCTCGATCAATCCGCCATGAAGCTTTCGATTGGGCAGAAACAGCGCCTCGCCATTATGAGAGCCCTGTTGCAGGAACCCCTTCTTCTGCTGCTCGATGAACCCACATCCGCCCTTGACCAGGAGAGTGCATCAATGGTTTTTTCCATTATGGAACGCCTGAACACTGATGACCGTAAAACCCTCATAACGGTTACACACATCGATTTCAAGCCTGAAACCGTAACGCCTCTAACCTATACTCTTGCACATCGATCACTCCATCTCAATGAATCAGATCATTAATATCTCAACAGGTCAACTGCTGCTTGCTCTGGTATTCATCCTTATCGCACAGGCGAGTTCCTTCATCTACCATTTAGGCCTTAATCGTGATATCACTATTGGTACAATCAGGACCTTTGCCCAGCTCTTTTTGATGGGATATGTTCTGACCTTTATATTGAAAACCTCCAACTCATTCCTGGTCCTGAGTGTTTTCATGGTAATGGTTGTCTCTGCCATGTTCATTATCAAGGGGAGAGTCAAGGAGAAGCAGATACCCTATATCATCCCGACATTCCTGACGATGCTCGTCAGTTATCTGGCAACTGCGATTTTTGTTTCCGGACTGATTGTCGGCATTACACCCTGGTGGGAACCCCGATACTTTATTCCTGCCGGAGGCATGGTGATTGGAAATTCAATGTCGGCGCTTGCCATCTCTCTCGAACGGCTTTTCAGGGATATGAGGCAACAGAAAGAACTGGTTGAAATGAAGCTCTCCCTTGGGGCCAATTACCGTGAAGCAAGCCTTGATATATTCAGAAATGCTGTCTCTGCCGGAATGATTCCTTCCATCAACGCTATGATGGGCGTAGGTCTTGTTTTCATTCCTGGCATGATGTCCGGCCAGATTCTTGCCGGAACGGACCCGCTCATCGCTATCCGCTATCAGATCGTCGTCATGCTGATGCTTGTTGGTTCAACAGCTGTCAGTTCCGTGGCTGTCATGCTTTTTGTCAGGCGACGTTGTTTCGGCAGCGGGGAAGAGGTTTTACTTACCCCCCTCTGATGTTGCTGAAGCACGGGAAGCTATAAACACTAAAATTCCTCCCAACATCATGATGAAACAAAGTACCTGCCCCATTGAAAAGTTCAGGAACACAAAGCCGAGCTGGGCATCAGGTTCTCTGAAGTATTCGATAAAAAAGCGAACAAACCCGTAGCCGAACAGGTAGAGGGCTGAAAGAAATCCAGAAAATGGAGATTTTCTGCGCAGTAGCCAGAGAATAATAAAAAGTACTATTCCTTCGAAAAATGCTTCATAGAGCTGGGAAGGATGGCGAAGCTGGTGGGTGGGAGCAAGAGGAAAATACATACCAATTGCTGAATCAGTCACTCTTCCATAGAGTTCACCGTTGATGAAGTTACCAAGCCGACCGAAAGTATAACCGAGGGGAACGGATGGAATGAAAAGGTCAAATGTTTCAAAAAATCCGGTTTTTTTAGAACGGGTAAAGGCAAAAACTGCAATAATAACTCCGATTACAGCTCCATGATAAGACATGCCGGTTATTCCTGCGAAGCGGCATCCTCCGGGAGCGGACACCCAGGGAAGGATGCTGCCGAGGGGGTCTGCAAGAAAATCGCTCATGCCGTAAAAAAGGATATAACCCAGCCGACCGCCGGCAACCACACCGACCATAGCCCAAGTGAGGACATCGCCGATAAAAGAGCGTTCAAAAGGAAGCTTTTCAGCGTCAAGACGATACCGAGTAAGGAGATAGACGATAGCGAACGCCACAATGTACATCATGCCATACCAGCGAACAGCAAAAGCACCGGCAGAAAAGATTACGGGATTCATTTGTGACGGCAAATTCTGCCATGAGGAAAAAAAATCAATCATAAAAACTGCTTTTGATAATTTGAGGATATAAAATTTTGTTGAAACTTGTATAGAATTAAAATATAGTTAACTTAAAATCTTGCACATTTCCGTGCTTCGTTTTTCTACCCATAAACATACAAATACCTAATAGTATGGCTAAAATACTTGAAGGGCCGGCCATGAAGCTATTCAACAAATGGGGCATTCCCGTGCCAAATTATGTTGTTATCATGGACCCCAACCGTCTTGAGCAGCTTGGAGAAGCTAATAAATGGTTAAGAGAATCAAAACTCGTTGTTAAAGCTCATGAAGCAATTGGCGGGCGATTCAAGTTGGGACTGGTTAAACTTGGACTGAATCTTGATCAGGCGCTTGAAGCAGCAAAAGAGATGATCGGGCGCGAAATTGGTACTTCGGTTGTGCGTCAGGTGATTGTTGCTGAAATGCTTGATCACGATGAAGAATATTATGTTTCCATTGCCGGAAACCGCGATGGTGCTGAACTTCTCCTTTCACATAAGGGTGGAGTGGATATCGAAGAGAACTGGGATACTGTTAAACGGCTTTTCATACCGCTTGATGAAACCCCAAGTATTGAGCGGATTACTGAGGCGGCACTTGAAGCAGGTTTCGTCGGCGAAATTGCCGAGCGTGTCGCAAAAATCACATCACGCCTTATTCTCTGTTTCGATAACGAAGATGCGCAGTCGATAGAGATCAATCCGCTTGTCATACGCAAGAGTGATATGCGCTTTGCTGCCCTTGATGCGGTCATGAACGTTGATTGGGATGCCCGTTTCCGTCATGCTGACTGGGATTTCAAACCGGTTTCAGAAATCGGACGTCCTTTCACTGAAGCTGAACAGCAGATCATGGACATCGATGCCCGCATCAAAGGATCGGTCAAATTGGTTGAAGTCCCGGGCGGCAACATTGCTCTGCTTACTGCAGGCGGTGGAGCTTCCGTGTTTTATTCTGACGCTGTGGTGGCAAGAGGTGGTTCAATTGCCAATTATGCTGAATATTCCGGTGATCCTCCGGATTGGGCAGTAGAGGCTCTTACAGAAACCATCTGCAGGCTTCCCAACATCAAGCATATTATTGTCGGCGGAGCTATTGCCAATTTTACTGACGTTAAAGCAACATTTAACGGGATTATCAATGGATTCCGGGAAAGCAAATCAAAAGGGTACCTGGAAAATGTGAAAATCTGGGTAAGGCGAGGTGGTCCAAATGAAAATCAAGGCCTTGCTTCCATGAAAAAGCTGCAGGAAGAGGGATTTGACATTCATGTCTATGATCGCAGCATGCCTATGACCGATATCGTCGACCTTGCCTTGAATTCATAAGGACGACCAGTATCGCAGGAACCCTAAGAGAAACTATCTAACTTAAACCGGAAAGAATCGTGAGTATTTTAGCAAACAGGGATACACGAGCGGTCATCATTGGCGGTGTTGCTGGAGTAAATGCTGCAAGGCGGATGGCACAGTTTGACTTTCTGATAAACCGGCCACTGACGGTGCAGGCATTTGTTTATCCACCGGAAGAAGGTCAGCAGAAAGAGATATACAGGGGCGGTGAGCTGAACAACGTTACTGTTTATGCCTCGCTCGAAAAGGCACTTGATGAAAACCCTCAAATCAATACTGCGCTTATCTACATTGGCGCCTCAAGGGCATTTCACTCTGCCAAAGAAGCACTTGATGCCAGAGGCATCAAGCTTGTGACTATGATAACCGAAGGTGTTCCTGAAAAGGATGCCAAGCGCCTTCGCAAGTATGCACTTGAAAAAGGCAAAATTTTTAACGGACCTTCCTCAATCGGCATCATGTCGGCAGGGGAGTGTCGTCTCGGCGTTATCGGCGGTGAGTTTAAAAACCTGAAACTTTGTAATCTCTATCGTTCCGGCTCTTTCGGCGTTATTACAAAATCAGGTGGTCTGTCCAATGAAGCCATGTGGCTTTGCGCACAGAATGGAAATGGCATTACCTCTGCAGTAGCTATCGGGGGGGATTCGTATCCCGGTACGGACTTTGTCACATATCTTCAAATGTTCGAAAACGATCCGGAAACCAAGGCTGTCGTTATTGTCGGCGAAGTTGGCGGTACACTTGAGGAAGAAGCCGCGGATTGGTTCGGGGCCGAAAAACGCAGGATCAAGCTGATTGCCGCCATTGGCGGTACCTGCCAGGATGTTTTGCCGCAGGGAATGAAATTCGGCCATGCCGGCGCCAAGGAAGGAAAAAAAGGCCTTGGTTCCGCACGTTCTAAAATAAACGCTCTTCGTGAGGCGGGTGCTCTTGTACCGGATACATTCGGAGGTCTGAGTAAAGCAATCAAGCAGGTTTACCTTGAACTGCAGGCAACCGGCGTGATTTTGCCGGAACCGGAACTTGACGAGAAGCTGCTCCCAGAACTACCTCCGAGTGTCCAGGAAATCATGAAGCAGGGCGAGGTTATTGTAGAACCCCTGATTCGCACCACCATTTCCGACGATCGTGGAGAAGAGCCTCGTTACGTTGGCTATGCAGCTTCTGAACTCTGTGAAAAAGGATATGGTATTGAGGATGTTATCGGTCTCCTCTGGAACAAGAAACTTCCAACCAAAGAAGAGTCTGAAATCATCAAGCGCATTATCATGATTTCGGCCGATCACGGTCCGGCAGTTTCCGGGGCATTCGGTTCCATTATTGCGGCCTGCGCCGGCATCGATCTGCCACAAGCTGTTTCGGCCGGTATGACCATGATCGGACCGAGATTCGGCGGTGCGGTTACCAATGCCGGAAAATATTTCAAGTATGGCGTCAAAGAGTATCCAAACGACATTCCGGGATTTCTTAACTGGATGAAGCAGAACGTCGGTCCTGTTCCAGGTATCGGCCACAGGGTGAAGAGCGTTAAAAATCCTGATAAAAGGGTGAAATATCTGGTCGAATATGTCAAAAACCAAACCACGCTTCACACACCGTGTCTTGACTATGCGCTTGAGGTAGAAAAGATCACTACATCGAAAAAGGATAATCTTATCCTTAACGTTGATGGCACAATCGGTTGTGTTCTTGTTGACCTGGATTTCCCTGAATACTCATTGAATGGTTTCTTCGTTCTGGCACGTACGATTGGTATGATTGGACACTGGATTGATCAGAACAATCAGAATGCGCGTCTTATCAGGCTTTATGACTACCTGATCAACTATGCCGTGAAAGAGGAGCGCGAAGTGCCGGTAAAAAAGTAATGCCTTCAGTCGGCAGTAACGCAAGAAATCCATTGACTTGAAAAAGGCAGGAATTGTGATTCCTGCCTTTTTATCTTGTGCCTTCCTCATAGTAAACTGAATGGCTGGAGAATACGATAATAACATCTTAAAATGTTTATTTTTAAATAAATAGAGCGGATTCAAAGACTTTCTGAGTGTACACTTTTTAAAATATTATCTGCATTCAGTATTTTGTTTTTGATAACTATCAATAATTACGTTAAACTGAATTCTTAAATCAGCCAATGGTTGGCTGATAGTTACTCAAGTGATTTGTGCTTTGATTACTTGCCTGTATCTCTTTTTATCAATGCACACGTTTACTGAGATTAAACAATGAATATTTACATCGGCAATTTGGCTTACACTGTTTCTGAAGATGATCTTCGCGATGCGTTTTCCGAGTTCGGAGAAGTCGCAAGTGCCAGCATCATCAATGATAAGTTTTCAGGCCGTTCCAAAGGTTTTGGATTTGTTGAAATGCCTAAGGACAGTGAAGCCAGTGAAGCTATTGAGTCACTTAATGGCAAAGAGTTGAATGGCCGCACTGTTACGGTCAATGAAGCAAAGCCACGTGAAGAGAGGGCACCAAGAAGAGATCGTTACTAAGATTTTTGGTTTTTTTACGAAAAGCCAGACAGAGCGCAGGTTTTGTCTGGCTTTTGCTATTTTCAGAATATTCAGACAGTTATCGATTAATCAGCTTCATCATGCTTTCCGGGTAACGTTCTCCAGCTGCTGCACCCCTGGGCAAGGCTTCGATGATTTCAGCCATTTCTTCATTGCTTATCACTACAGATCCGGCGGCAATATTTTCATCAAGGTATTTCCGGTGCTTGGTACCCGGAATTGGCACAATATCATCACCCTGAGCAAGAACCCATGCTAGTGCCAACTGGCCGGCAGTAACTCCTTTCCGAATGGCAATCTTTTTGAGACGAGTTACCAATTCAAGATTTTTTGTAAAGTTTTCACCCTGAAAGCGGGGAGAATTGCGCCGGTAATCATCAATTGCAAAATCATCAGGACTTTTCAATTGCCCTGTTAGAAAGCCTCTTCCTAACGGGCTGTAGGAGACAAAACCGATACCCAGTTTGCGCAGTGCCGGAAGTACTTCTTCTTCCGGATCACGACTCCAAAGCGAGTACTCACTCTGTACAGCGCTAAGAGGATGCACCGCATGAGCTCGTTGTATTGTCCCGACACAAGCCTCTGACAGTCCTAAATAACGTACCTTACCGGCAGTAACCAGATCGGCCATGGCACCAACGGTTTCTTCAATCGGCACTTCTGCATCGACTCTGTGTTGATAATAAAGGTCAATATGGCTGATTCCCAGCCGCTTCAGCGAACCATCACAGGCTGAGCGGAGATATTCCGGTCTTCCACTGATGCCGATGACAGGTGCCCAACCGCCACTGGCTGATGGGCTATTTCTTATGATACCAAACTTGGTCGCAACAATAACCTGGTCGCGACGTCCCCTTATAGCCTTGCTGATCAGCTCTTCATTGGTAAAAGGCCCGTACATGTCTGAAGTATCAAGAAAGTTAACTCCTGACTCAATAGCATGATGGATTGTTGCTATCGATTCCGCTTCGTTTCGCTGACCGTAAAAATCGGACATCCCCATGCAGCCTAATCCTTGGGCCGATACCGTTAATCCTTGAGTTCCTAATTTCCTCTGTTCCATAGAAAAGCTCCTTTGCGATTTTACCGGGGATCGCTGAATGCTGGCGATCCAACTTGTTTGAGTTTCCGAATAAATTAATCAATAGTTGTTATGATTTTAAGAAAAGTCCCTTGTTAAATAGCGGCTTTTCTTATTTTATACACTGAATAAATGTCGGTGACGGCTGCTCTGAACATTCCCTTCCAACGAATAAAGGTCAGATCCAGTTTTGATACTGCACTATCCACTGTATTTTATGGTTCACGGTTTTGACCGAAGAGCTTCAATACGACTGTGTTCATGTTCCAAATCTCTATAAATAGATATAATAAATGCGTAAAAATATACTGTTTCTAAAAAAATATTTGAAAAACCCCCAAAGTGTCGGCTCTGTAATCCCTTCTTCCGAATTTTTAGGGAAAGCTATTTTTAAATCAGTTAAAGAGCTGGATCGGACAGCTGTTATTGAAATCGGCGCTGGAACAGGAGCAATTACACAGCACATTTCCAGCTTAAACCCCGTACTGGTTGAAATTGACAAAGAATTCTGTGCTTTGCTGCGCCAAAATTATCCAAATCTGAACATTGTCAATTCGTGTGCATTGGAGCAGTTAAAAAAGATTGATAAGCGAGTTGGCTTGGTTGTATCGATTCCTCTCATTAACAATCCATTCAAATTATCATTCATTCCTCTTTTAAATGACCTCTATGCCAGGGGACTCTTGACCTGGTGCGTAATATTTACTTATGGTCTTAATGATCCTTTGGGGCAAGTGAATTTTGAAAGTAAAAAAAGGAAGCGCTTTGTTCTGCAGAATATTCCGCCGGCACATGTCTGGGTTTATTCATAACTACCGGAGTTGCTGCCGAGCTGACATCGTTCAAGGCAGGGAAGAGGTTGCCTTAGCAGTGATTGCTGCAGGAAAATATCTTTTGTATTAGAACTTGAATCAATTGTATATTTAAAGAAATGCAAGAGATTTGCTGACTAATTAACGCAAGGGGAAGTTGTTATGTTTGGATTGGGTGGACAAGAAATACTGCTTATTCTGTTTGTTGTCTTGTTGTTTTTTGGTCCTCAAAAATTGCCGGAACTCATGCGAGGCCTGGGTAAAGGTATGAAGGAGTTTAAAAAAGCACAAGCTGACCTTGAAGACGAGTTCCATAAGGCTGTGGAGGCCCCTGAGCCTAAAACTAAACCAGTTGAGGCGAGTGCTTCAAAAAAAGAAGAGGAAGTTTCAGCCAGTAAACAATCGTGACATGGTATGGTAAACGACAATATTAAAAATAGTAAGGAGAAGATATACATGATGAAGGCTTCTGTGGCTAAAATTGTAGTGTTTTTTCTTTTTTTCAGTACACTTTCCGGATGCGGTTATAACAGTATTCAGCAGAATGAAGAGGCGGTTAACCATGCATGGGGAGATCTGGAGTCTCAATTGCAGCGCAGGGCTGATCTTGTACCTAATCTTGTAGCAACAGTGAAGGGTGCTGCAAACTTTGAAAAGGAAACATTGACAGCAGTTGTAGAGGCAAGATCAAGAGCTACGGCAATTCAGCTTACTCCCGCAATGCTGAGTGACCCTGATGCCATGGCAAAATTCAGGGAAGCCCAGGGAAATCTTTCCTCGACTCTTTCGCGCCTGCTTGTAACGGTCGAACGTTATCCTGAACTCAAAGCCAACCAGAATTTCAGGGACCTGCAGAATCAGCTTGAGGGGACTGAGAACCGAATCAGTGTTGCACGTCAGCGATATAATGCTTCTGTAGAGACCTTTAATTTCTCAATCAGGCAGTTTCCTAACTCTCTGACAAACTCACTTATGCTGAAGCTGAAACCAAAGGAGTACTTTAAGGCTGATGCTGCCGCTAAAACAGTACCAGGGGTGAAATTCTGATTCGGACAAATACCATAACGCTTTTGGCGAGGCGAGTATCGTGGATAAGTTCCACGATACTCCTTTTTGCTTTACTTCAGGTTGCGTTGTACACCGGCCTTTTGGCAGCCATTCCCGTGCCTGCCCTTACAGGACGGGTAAACGATTATGCTGGAATGATTTCTGCGCCTGTCAAGGCGGACCTTGAGACAAAGCTCAAGCAGTTTGAAGCTGCAGAATCAACCCAGATAGTTATTCTTACCGTTCAATCACTTAAGGGTGATCCGATTGAGGATTTTTCAATTAAGGTCGCCGAGGCCTGGAAAATAGGCCAGAAAGGCAAAGATAACGGTGTGTTGCTTATTGTCTCGAAAGATGACCATAAGGTACGCATTGAGGTCGGCTATGGTCTGGAAGGCAAGCTGACCGATCTCATGGCCGGGCGTATTGTAAGGGATGAGATTGTTCCGGCATTCAAAGCGGGTCAGTTTGACCAGGGATTCACCAACGGTGTTTCTGCAATTATTTCAACAGCACATGGAGAGTACAAGGGTAAGCCCAAAACCGAGGGTAATGGAGATAAGCCTTCAATGTCATTGCTGTTCATAATTTTCGCTGTTATCTATGTTATTTATCAGATTTTCAGAAGATTTTTCTGGGGCGGTCTAGGAGGAGGTTTTTTTGGCGGTGGCGGAGGTTTTAGCGGTGGCGGCAGCAACGACGACAATTTCAGTGGCGGCGGAGGAAGTTTCGGCGGAGGCGGATCTTCAGGTGACTGGTAGAATCAGGATCATTGCTCAGATCTTCTCCCATTCAAACTTGCTGACGTTTCTTGCTTTTGGATCAAAGACGAAGCCGATCAGATAGCTTTACATAATATCTATTATACAACAAAATGTCAGCTAAACTCAAAGGCTTCATATAATAGATATTATGTAAAGCTGTAGACTGAAAGCAATACCAGCCATAATGATTTTTCTTACATTCCAAGAAAAGCCTTCTTGACATCCTGGTTATTCAGCAACTCTTCACCGGTTCCTGTAAGTACAATACTCCCGGTTTCAATAACGTATCCTCTGTTGCTGATGTTCAGCGACTGATAGACATTCTGTTCAACCAGAAGCACCGTAACACCGCTTTTGCTGATGGTTTGAATTGCGGTAAAAACCACCTCGGTAAACAACGGTGACAATCCAAGACTCGGTTCATCAAGAAGGAGAAGTTTCGGATTCCCCATTAATCCTCTTCCGATAGCAAGCATCTGCTGTTCACCACCGGACATGGTGCCACCAAGCTGATTGCGTCGATCTGCAAGTTTGGGAAACAAGGTAAAAACCCTCTCCATATTCTGTTTGCGATCTGCTTTCTGTAGAAAGCCTCCCATAATCAGGTTTTCAATAACACTCATTTCAGGAAAGATCTTCCGGCCTTCAGGAACATGAATAATTCCCCGCTGAACTATGGCATGCGCCGGAAGAGCTTGCAGTGATTCGGTATTGTAAGTAATTATTCCTTTATACGTTATGAGCCCTGAAACTGCTTTGAGGAGGGTTGTTTTCCCCGCACCATTGCTTCCGACAACAGAAACAATCTCACCTTGGGCAATAGTGATATCAATATCCTTCAGCACCGGCATTTCGCCGTATCCGGCATTCAGATTTTTAATGCTAAGCATTCTGACCACCTCCAAGATAAGCTGCTATGACTTCAGGATTCTTCGTAATATCTTCCGGCGTCCCTTCAGCAAGCTTTTCACCCGAATTCAGAACAACTATCCAGTCGCAGATAGCTGTAACGGCTTTCATGTCATGTTCGATAAAAACAATGGCAGCGCCTTTATTGCGAACCTCACGGATAATAACAAGAATGCCATCGGTTTCGGTATGGTTCAATCCGCCGCAGATTTCGTCCAGAAGCAGCATTTTCGGTCGGGTAGCCAACACTCTCGCAAGTTCCAGTTTCTTTTTCAGACCGATAGAGAGTGAACCTGCCGTTTTTTTTGCATAATCAGTCAGTCCTACAGAGTCCAACTGTTCAATTGCTATCTCTTCAGCTTCTCTGGCAGCATTTGTAATTGAAAACGCACCGATCATCACATTCTCAAGAACCGTCAGGCTGCCCAGCGGTTTCACCCTCTGCCAGGTACGTGCCATACCCATAAGGCAAACTTCATCCGGACGCAGCTTGTTAATTTTTTTGTTATCAAAAATGATGTCTCCGGAGGTTACATGAATAAAACCGGTAATGCAGTTGAACAAGGTGGTTTTACCTGCTCCATTAGGACCGATCAGTCCAACTATCTGCTTTTCATCAACAGAAAAACTTATGTCCGAAACAGCGACATTGCCTCCAAAATGCTTGCTGACATGATTGATATGAAGAATATGCCCTATCATTTTGCCCTCCGGAAAAGCCCGAGTATTCCTTTGGGAAGATAAAGTATGCAAAGCACCGTTATGATTCCATAGACAAGGACGTGAGCATGAGCCAGGTTCTCTTTAAGAAAAACACCGAGGCCTGATGTTTCAGAAACAATACCATGTTTGACAAGAGCATCACCTATCACGTTTGAACGCAGCAGTTCGGCAAGCGGCACCAGCAAGACAGCACCAAGAACCGGACCCCATAGAGTTCCGACTCCGCCGATAATCGCCGTCAGAATAATTTCGATTGAAAGTCGAAGGTCAAGCACTGCGGAAGTATCAATAAAACGGATATAGACCGCATAAAGGCTTCCAAGAACGGATGTCAAAGCTGCAGAGATCAGTAACGCCTTGTTTTTATAGAACGAAAGATTAATCCCCAGAGAGGCGGCGGCGTCCTGATCTTCACGGATTGCCTGCAAGTAAAAACCGGTTTTCGATGTCCGCAGATAGAGCGTTATGCCAAGGGTGACAACAAGCACCAGCAGCATTCCGTAATAGAATGGATTTTTACTGTTCAGGTCGAGCCCCCACAAGGATACGTCAGAAAGAAGAATCCCCTGTGCTCCCCCGGTAAAATCAAAATTCAGCGCTGACAGGCGGACAATTTCCGCAACGGCAATTGACGCAAGGCCAAAGTAATGGCCGCGAAGCCTGAACACAATACTGCCTGTAATCAAGGCAATAATGCAGGCAGCAATGATGCCCGCCACTATACTGACAAGCGGGTTGAAATTGAATTTAGAGATCAGAATCATGGTCGTATAGGCACCGGCTCCAAAGTAGGCGGCATGTCCAAAACTGTATTGACCGGCATAACCGCCCAGAATATTCCACGCTGAAGAAAGCGCTGCCATCATCAGCACCGAAATCATTACTCCAATAACGTAGGGATTCTCCCCTGTCACAATCGGCAATACTGAAGCGATCCCTGCTGTAATCGCAATAAGCATGATCTGTTTCACTTACTGCTCCCCTTTTTTTCCAAACAGTCCCTGAGGACGAAGCAGCAGAACCGCCAGAAAAATGATGAAGACTACAACATCTTTCCAGTCACTTGAAAGGTAGGTTGATGACATTGACTCAACAACCCCGATGATAACCCCTCCGACCCCTGCTCCGATAACCGAGCCAAGACCGCCGAGAACACAAATTGTAAAGGCCTTCAGAAGAAAGGTATGGCCAGCCATCGGATGGATATAATAGGTGGGAGCTATCAGAGCACCTGCAGTTGCAGCCAGAGCAGTGCCAAGTCCAAAGGCGATAGCGCTCATTTTTGCGACGTTAATGCCCATCAGCTGTGCAGCCTCCCTGTTTTGGCTTGTTGCCCACAATGCCAGACCAGTAGTGGTTTTTGAAAGAAACACGTAAAGGATTCCGGTAATCCCGCAGGTAATGAGAAAAGATACAATCAATGGAACAGATAACGATATGCCCCCAAAAATATGGACTGCGCTGCTTGAATAAGATGTCGTCAAAATCTTCGGGTCACTGGTAAAACAGAGAAGTGCTGAATTACTCATAATCAGACCAAGACCGATGGTCAGGAGAATCTGATTCTGATGCGGATGATTTATAATCCTGTGGATAAATACTTTTTCAATTATACATCCGAAAAGAAAAGCCGTTGGAATAATCAGCAGAAGCGACAGATAAGGGTCAATATGCAGCAGGGTAAATGAAAAATATGCCAGATACATCCCTAACATCATAAGATCGCCATGAGCAAAGTTGCTGATATTCATGACACCAAAAACAAGGGACATCCCTATACCGGCAAGGGCATAAACACCGCCGGTCAATATTCCGGAAAGTAAGGATTGCAGAAAAAACATTATGATCTCCCTGTAAAATGAACTGCAAATAAAAAGAGTTCAGCTGAACACGGATCATATAGCGCCTCCATACCGTCATGAAGGCGCTGTATATCTTGAATTGTTATATGTTATCGAGTATAGGGATAAACCAGTTTCTGCTTGCTGAATTGAGCTGGGTACACAGTTTCATACTTACCGTTTATAATTTGCTGTACCAGCATGGGATGGTTGTTCTGGTTGGTAAAGCCATTATAATCTGCAAATTTTACAGGACCTAAAATACCATTCCAGCTTCCTGCTTTCAGGCCGGCTCGAAGTTTAGCGGCTGTATTGGATTTTGATGCAGTTTCAACCATGATTCTCATTGCTTCATACGCACAGGCGGCATGATAGGAGGGCTCTTTTGCATATTTTGCATTATAACGACGTGCAAAGTCCGCTGCACCCGGCCAGTTGACATCATCTGTCCATTGCGTGGCAGAAACCACAAGGTTGGATATTTCTGTCTGCTGAGCAAACTGGGCTGTCGTATATCCCGCACCGGCACCAAGGAATGCCTTTGGTGTAAGCGAAATCTCCTTGGCCTGACGCATCAGAAGGATAGCATCGGCATCATACGAAACAAGAAATATAAGATCCGGATTTGCTGCTTTAACCTTGGCAAGGGATGGCCGGTAATCAGGTTGCCCCTGTTGATACTTTTCGTTGGCAACTTCCATTAACCCCATTTTAGCGGCATTCTCCTGGGCAGTTTTAACGGTTGAAACGCCAAAATCAGTTGCAGCATAGACATAGGCGATGGTTTTAGGTTTATACGAAGCGACTGCTTTCATCAGCACACTTGAATAAACATTGGCAGGAGCGTTCAACCTGAAAACGTTCTTATACCCTTTCATGGTAATATCTTCCTTTGCGGCAGCAGGTACAAGCAGAGGCACCTGATACTGGTCAGCCCTTGAAGCAACAACATTTGCAGAACCGGAAGTATATGGTCCGACCACGCCGATAACACCATCACGGGTTACAAGTTTTTCATAGGCAGCAAGGGCATTTTTCGGGTCGCCTCCATCATCCTCCTTGATCAGCTCTACCTGAATACCTTTTGCTTTCAAGTCTTCAATCGCCATAGCCGCACCATTGGTCAGGTTTTCCCCTATCTGTGCTTCTTTACCTGTAATTGAATTGATAAAACCTATCTTGATTGGAGCTGCATGCGCCAGCATCGGCAACGCTAATAGAGCCGCAGCGACTATAGAGATAACTTTTTTCTTCATCTGCTGTTCCTCCTGTGGTTTGAGTTAAAGACCCCTGCTGAGTTCTGCTGAGAAACGTTCTATATCAAGATTATATAAATTATATAGATTATTTACAGTTTTCGTAAAGTTTAATTTACAACTAATATTATCCTCAATCAACGTCATCAAACCTTTGATCATTCTGGCGGGAAAGGAAAACCTTTCAAAAAGGATATTGCGGGACACTCTGTCGAAATTATTTAAAAATATGTACATTTAGCGAACTGTGATTTATAAAAAGACATCTTACATCCGGAGGAAAAATGAGCGCAAAAGATACTGTTCTTGAGGTCATGAAAAAAGAGGGCACTCCACTCAATGCCGGCCGGATTACGGAAATCAGCGGACTGGATCGTAAAGAGGTCGACAAGGCTTTGAAAGCTCTGAAAGATGAAGAGCTGATAGTTTCTCCAAAGCGTTGTTACTGGGAACCAAAAAAATAATTTCCAATTTTTACTTATATCCACTCAAGTCCGCATCATCACGATGACCATGAAATTCTTTACGCCCGTTTTTATTATCGTCAGCCTTTTTTGCCTCGGTTCCTGCAATCCTGAAAAACTTCCTGTCTCAGATGAGGTTTTAGAATCAAAAGCCGAAGCTTTAGCTGAACGAAAAATTGAAGAAGGCAAAAAAATCTATGAATCAAATTGTGCCGGTTGTCATGATTCGGGTGTCTCCGGTGCCCCGAAACCCGGCGATAAGGAAGCATGGCGTGAGCGTCTTGCGCCAGGTGTAGCAGTGATGGTAAAAAAATCGATAGAAGGCTATGAGGGGAAAACCGGAGTCATGCCTCCAAAAGGCGGCAATTCTACCCTGACCGATGAAGAGGTCAGCAACGCCGTTGATTTTATGACGGTGAAATTGAAATAAGGGCTTCTCTCAAACCGGAATGCCGTACTGTCTTTTTTCTGACAGCTCGTCTGAACACGTTTTCACTTACCCAGATTTCAACGCTCTCTTTTGCCCTTGTTATACCGGTGTAAATCAGTTCCCGTGTCAGGATATCACTGTCAATAGAAGGCAAAAGCATAAGCACCCGATTAAACTCTGATCCCTGGCTTTTATGGATCGTCATGGCAAAAGCCGTTTCATGCAGCGGCAGGCGTTCCGGCATTATGCTGCGGACTCCACCATTCGGAGCGGGGAAAAAGGCCCTGAGTGCTCCTCTGCTTTCAGGATCAGGAAAAAGTATACCTGTATCGCCATTAAAAAGCCGCATCGTATAGTCATTGACCGTGACAAGAATTGGACGACCGCGGTATCCCCTGCTTTCCAGCGTGATCAGCCCTTCCCTGCCAAGAATACGTTCAACACTGCTGTTAAGACCGCTTACGCCGTAAGGACCATCGCGCAATGCACAGAGAATACGGAACCTGTCAAAACGTTCCAGTGCTTCTGAGGCTGATTCCGCTTCCAGGTAACATCGATATCCTTCAACTGTTTTTTTTGCCAGGGAGCCTGGCAGTTCCTCCCGGGAGGGCAGATCCTGCCAGGCAATACCATTGAGTGTTTTACATTTCAGCAGCGCAAGGGCTTCTCCATCCAGTCCGGCATTAACTGCGCGACTTATTTCTGCTATTCCGGTTCCGGCCTGAAACCGATAATTTTTTTCAAGGTTAACCAGGGAGCCGAAGAAAGGCGAAGCCCGGCTTCCTTCCTCTTCTGCACTGCAGATATCACCAAGAACTGCCCCCGCTTCAACCGAGGCAAGCTGATTCCTGTCACCCAGCAGAATAAGACGGGCAGTTGGCTTGAGTGCAGCAACAAGAGCACTCATAAGCGGCAGTGCAATCATCGAGGCCTCGTCAACAATCACAGTATCGAAAGGCAGCGGATTCCTCTCAGAATGGCGAAAACAGGACGACCCTGAAACAGTGCCAAGCAGGCGCTGAAGAGTGACAACGTCATCGGGAATTGCCAATTTGATCTCATCACTACAATCAAGGGTTTGCCGGATATCGCTTACAGAGGATTTAAGTCTTGCCGCCGCCTTTCCTGTAGGGGTAGCCATGGCAATCTTGTGCCTGATGCCGTCCGCCTGTTCAAGCAGCAAAGCAAGAATCCGGACAACAGTTGATGTTTTTCCGGTACCGGGTCCACCAGAAATAACACAGAACTGCTTATGCAGAGCAACATAAGCCGCCTCCTTCCGGCGATCAATGGCATCGCCGTCACCTTTGGGAAAGAGGCGGGCAAGACCTTCCTGAAAAAATGCTTCATCAATGCCCCCGACAGCTGCTGATGCTTTTTGAAGCAGCCTCCTGGCAAGCTCCTGCTGATAATGCCAGTAACGATAGAGATAGAAACGGCCAGATCTGTCAAGCACCAGCGGACGATGCTGATGCGGCAGCCCAACCGTCGCGATTCCACTCAGCAGTTTCTGCAGAGCATCAAGATCCGGCAGAACAATCTCTTTTCCGTCCAAGAATACCGTTTGTCCTGCACAATCAGCAAGATCGAGGCAGATGTTGCCCTCCCCGACAGCACTGCTTAACAGGGAAACAAGCAGACGGAAAAGTTCACTGCTGCAATCAGCGCTCTGCTTACAGATAAAAGATGCAAAATGCCGGTCAATGGCACGCTCCTGAAACATTATCGCCATGCGTTATTTCTCCTCTTCTATCAACAGTTGGGTCAGCTCCTCAATGAGTGCTTCGGGCGGAAGAACGCGATAAAAACCAGTTTTTTCACCCTCCTCCCGGCTTACCCCTCGAAGAAATACATAGATTACCCCGCCGAAATGTGCCGTGTAGCTGTAGTTTTTAACCCTCAGCGAAAGATATCGGTTGAGAGCTACCGTATAGAGAAGGTACTGCAGTGAGTAAAGGTTTTCAACCATAGCCTCTTTCATGGCATTCTGTCCATAATCCTGCGTTCCGTAGCCAAGATGGTTCGATTTCCAGTCAAGCAGGTAGTAGCGACCATTTTCTTCGAACACCATATCTATATATCCCATAAGCATACCCCTGACCGGCCTGAATTGCAGTACCTTCGCCTGTGCCGCAAGATCAGTACTGCCAAGGATAACTCCATGCCGGGCAAGGGATTCTGCCAGTTGAGGGGAGGTAATAAATCTGAGCGGAAAGAAAAACTCCAGCTCCGTTATCCAGCATCCCTGATGAAGGTTTCCAAGGGTAAATCCCCCTTCAGGGGAGGCAAGAGATGTTGTCAAGGTATGCTGTACCATGGCAGTAATGAAGGGTATCCAGTCATGCGTGTAGCTGTAACGCTCAACTCCTTTTTCAACAAGTTCAGAGATCTTCTCTGTGGTGGGAGCGGCAAAATCAAGCTTTTCAAAAATCCAGTGCATAAATATGCCCGCCTGTGCACCACGGGGAAAGGTAACAATGCTCTTTTCACCGCCAGCCATTGACGGCTCTCCACCTCTGCCCTGGTTCTCGTCACGGTCAGGAAGTTCAGCATACTTCTGTTCATGGCGGCTGAAAGAGGTAAAACTTGAGACCCGCCAGCTCGTATCAACGTTTCCGCTGAAGGTATGCTGAAAAAGAGAGTCGCTTTTCACCTTTGATGCAGTATGTATGTGACGTGCGCCCTCTTCTGCAGCAGCATCGCTTATCAGACTGAATCCGATTGACCGTTCCGAGCTGTCTGCCAGTTCCTGCAGCTGCCCGGCCATTTTTTCGGACGTCAAAGCCTTTGACTCTCTGGCGAGAGCCGTCGCCTGATTTTCTGCGTGCCTTGTTTCATCGGAAGCATGAAGCAGGTAAATCAGAGGCGATAGTTCAGCACGAGTTTTTCCGCTGAAGAGATAGCATCGATGCTTTGCTCTGGTGAGAGCGACATAGAGCAATCTGAGGCTTTCAGCAAGCGACTCTTTCAGTGCCGCTGACTGGTGAGAAGCAAACGCACTCGATCCGAAATCCTTGACGAGCTGCCCATCTTCATCATGAAACATAAGCACATTTCCTTTGTTGTCCACCTTTCCCCACAGAAAAGGACAAAACACTACAGGGTACTCCAAACCTTTACTGACATGGATGGTAACTATTTTAACGGCAGACTCATCCGTTTCAAGACGTATCTGATACTCATCGGCCTCATCTGCAGCTCCAAGCCGTTCGCAGAACCATGCCGTAAGCCCTTCCATACCGGGCCCCCCTTCATGCTCCCGACTATGAAGCAGCTCAAAACAGTGCAGGAGGTCGGTCAACTTTCGTTCGCCCGACAAATCCGCCGTTCCAAGAAGACGACCGCGCACGCCCTCTTTTGCCATCAGCTCACGAATCATCACCATAAATCCTCGTTCAGCCCAACGATGATGATAATAATGGAAATCTCTGAGACATTGCGTCCATCCTTCGTCATCATCCATCAGATCTGCAATATCATTACCTGATCGGCCGAGAATATCGGTCACCAGAGCTGACCGAACCTTCGTCTCGTTTCCCGGATCACACAAGGCCGAAAGCAGAATACTCACTTCCTCAGCCTCAGTTGAAGCAAAAATGCTCATATCACTTCGCATCACCCCGGCAATGCCCCTTGTTCTGAGAGCATGCAAAACCATTCCCGCCTGCCGGTGAGTGCGCACAATAACTGCAATATCACCTGCCGTTATCTGCCGGCTGCCGATTAGAAGGGTACCTGTTTCAGGCTTTTTGCTTTCGTTCAAAAGACGGTCAATCTCATTGGCAACGGCAGATGACGCCAAAATGCCAGCCTTATCTACCGTCAACATGCCGTTTTTTTCATCATGAGAATCCATGAACAAGAGTTGCAACGGAGCCATAGCAGGCTCTTCTGCAGGCTGGCACGTTTGAGTACCTCCAGCTTTCAGCGGGTGATACACAATTTCCTCATAAATAAAGGGGTTTCTTTTCTGATCGAAAAGCATATTGAAGGCCTTAAGCAGCCGCGGTGTCGAACGCCAGTTTTCAGTTATGGTAAAGCGTCTCTCCCGACCTGCTTCCCGAGCCGCTTTCATATAGGCAAAAATATCAGCGCCCCGGAAACTGTAGATAGCCTGTTTGGGATCGCCAATAAGAAAAAGCGGTTCATCCGAACCGGTATAGATTGTTCTGAAAATTTCATATTGTACCGGGTCGGTATCCTGGAACTCATCAATCAATGCCGCTCGGTACTTTTTTCGAAGCAGAGCAGCAAGCGCCTCTCCCCCGCTCTCAGAAACAAGCGCATGATAAAGATCTTCAAGAAGGTCATCAAAGAAACGGACATTTCCGGCCTGCTTGCGAAGCGGCATATTCGTCCTGAAAAAGCTGACCAGTTCAGCCTGCAGGGCAAGAAACCGTTGTTGTACAGCTGCATGAAGTGTTTCACAGAGATCAAAAAAAGCGTGAACCGGAACTGAGCTTTTTGGCTTTGTGCCTCTGGTAATGCCTGACTTTGTGAACTTGACAAACCCATCAAATAAGTCAAAAGGATTGCCGCCTTCCACATAAGCTTCCATTCTGACAAAAAGCGGCTCAATAAGCTCTGATGGATAAGCTTCTGCTGCTCTGCTCAGGCCTTTATCGCTCTTCATAAGCTCTTCTATGGCCGCTTTTCTCTCTCGCCACATCTTCCCGATCTCTTTACCGGTCTCATGGCATTCCACCTCAAGTGCAGCAATATCTTCGTTACTGAATTCAGGAATTACCTTGACTCCTGAACCGGTGTGTATGCCATTTAAAAGTGATGTAAACACATCTGATGCTTTATGCTGGAGAGCGTAGCTGAGCAATGTCGCAGATTCATCAAAAAAGTGCATCCGCCAGAAATCATCCAGAAGCTCCTGAAGCAGTTCCGTCTGATCAGTGATCAGTTTGGTGTCATAGAGGGAACCACTTTCAAAGACATTATCCTGCAGTGCCCGAAGACAAAAACCGTGAATTGTATAAATCGACGCTGTATCGAAATCACCAAGTGCCCTTTCAAGTATTTCCTTAACTCGTGTCAAACCAACGGTGCGTGAGTACTCAGAAAACACCCGAAGAAAAGCATCTTCCGTCTCCCTACCATCCATTACCTCCAAAGCCTCACTGATACGGCTGCGTATCCTTGCCCGAAGCTCCTTTGTAGCAGCATCTGTATAAGTCACCACAAGAATCTCTTCAGGACGAAGCTCTTTTTCCACAAGCATCCGCAGATAGAGCGAAGCAATAGCATAGGTCTTGCCAGTCCCCGCACTGGCCTCAATCAAATTCATCCCCGACAACTCAATCGCAGCATGCTCCAGTGTTTTCATAATCTCCCATCACACATTTATATTCCCTCTCCCTTCCGGTCATCCCTAAGTTCCTGTGAGGGATCTCTCTTGATCCAGCTCGCGACTCAATCCTCAGCACTTTGTTTCCGATTCTATCATCGGTCCGAGCAATTCAACAGCAACCGCGCAGAACTCCTCATCAAAAGGTTCCAAAGAGCCAAAACAACGGCGGATGGATGGTTCAGAACCCTCTCCCGGATAGTTATTGAACGTGTCATCCCTCCACTCCCTGCGGGCAGCTTCAAGTGACCCTTTTGCTGCATAGGCAAAAGATGATCGAGGGAAAAAATGCAGCGGTCTGGAAAGCCCCTTCCAGTAAAAGTTCAGAAGCTTCTCCAGATGGCCGGCCGCACAGGACACCGGCAAAAAGTTCCTGATAGTATTCGACATAACAAGAGTGGTCTCAACCGGGTATCCCGTCTCAGCTACAGAGTTCAGTAAGAGATGTTCGATCCAGCTTCTCATCTGATCTTTAATTTTCAGTTTGGCGCACCGATAGCGAAGCAACCGATGAGGCATCAGATGTTCAAGTATACCGGTCAGGCGAAATTCACCAAGTTGAAGATCAACCTCAAGCGGTGCAAGCGGTGTCTCACTTCCGCTCTTTTCACGCACAATACCCGCAAAATCCCGAACTTCATCAAGCATTTTTCTGAACATCTCTTCACCATGCCGTGCAGGTGGAAGCATGCCTCTGCTCCTGAAAATCGGCAGCATCTCTTCCGCGTTTCCTTCGCCAAGTTCAACCTCCAGTAACTCCTGCTTCAGACTGTAAAGCTCAATTCCCTCAAGGGTAAAATGCTCTCGATCTTCAAGCGGCAGTACCGTTGCCTCAACCCGGATACCAAGCCGGTGTTCAAGAAAAAATCCCGATGGATTATCATAGAATCGTAAAAGCTTTTCAAGCGGCACAGTTTTCCATTCATCCGAGGGGGGCTTAAGGGGTTCATCTATAAAAGGCCGCTCAGTCTGGCTGCTCTCTTTTTCAATAAGTGCCTTGTAATTTTCAGTCGAATAGCTGAAGAGCTGGGATTCATCAGAAAAATAATCCGCATTAAATGCCTGAAGGCGGTGACGCACGACAAGATGCTGTTCAACGGCACGTTGATCCGGAAGTGAAAAACCCCTTCGGACCGTATCAAGCAGTTCACTGACCAGCACCGAGGGAGGAGATTCGCTGTTGTCTTTGATGCTTTGTCCGACATAGCTGATATAGAGCAGATCGCGTGCTGAAAGAATGGATTCAAGAAAAAGATATCGGTCCTCGTTACGCAGTGACCGGTCTCCCCTGCATGGGCTCTGTGCCACCAGGTCAAATCCGGGAGCTCTGCTCTGACGTGGAAAGGCGGAGTCGTTCATGCCGATGAGGGCGACAACTTTGAAGGGGATACTCCTCATGGGAAGCATGGCGCAAAAGGTAATTCCTCCGGTCATGAAACCGATTCCCTGCTCCTGCTGTTCAAGACGCGATCTGAACCAGGAAAGAATAACTGTTGAACTGACCTCTCCGGAAAACTCAGCCAAGGCTGCATTTCCGGAAATCTGCTCCGTCAACATTGCAATCGCTGTATATTCCCGTTCAGAACTCTCGTCAGGTAGAATAAAGTCTTTGAGCAACGTTTGAAACTGCTGGCACCAGTCGCCAATGGAACGCGGTCGCTCAAGACTTTTCACAACAGTGTCAACCGCATTTACAAACTCCGCAAACTTGCCGAGCGTTTCCGCTGCAGAACCGGAGAGGTCATCATAGGGAAGGATATCATTGAAAAGCACTCCTTCATCCGGCATGGCATACCCAAGCAGCAGCCGGTCAAGCCCAGCCATCCATGAGTTTTCGCGATAAGCCGGCAGCCCCCTGCCGGTGCGGTCGCCTTCATCCATTCCCCAGCGGATTCCGCTTTTTTCAATCCAGCCCCGTATGATTTCAAGCTCTTCGTCACACAACGAAAAGCAGCGGCTCACCGGCGGCGAAGCCAGCAGGTCAAAGAGGTCAGATGCGTGTAAACGACTGTCGGGGAGCGCAAGCAGTTTCAGAACTGCACGGGCAATTTCACCCTCATTCATCATCCGCCGATCCGCAATCGAGTAGTGAAGTACGGAAGAACCATCCGCTACGGCCCCGAAAACACTTGAAATATAGGGTGAATAGCTCTCAATATCCGGTGTCATCACCACAATGTCCCTCAGAGCGAGACCGCTCAGTTTATCGAGCATAAAGAGGATGTTATCGTGCAGCACCTCAATTTCACGCAGCGGACTGTGGCAGGAGTGGATCCAGATCGACCGGTCTCCAGGCTCAAGAATCCTCCTGGCACCCTCTTCTCCAGCACAGGATAGGTTCAGGATGTCGGACTGCAGTGCATGCAGCAACGTTGACTCTCCCGGATCACTATACCTTTCATCCTGAGTTAATGCTACATCACCCAAGTCGATGATCATGTCAGAGAAGTCCCGACCAATCGTTCCAAGCGATGAAAGAAGCGGGTTGCCCTCGGTACGCAACGCACGCTCCTGAGCCGAAAGCCTTGCAAGTGCCTTTTTTGATATAATGTCTCCCCAGTATTCTCTGGTCGGACTCAAAAGAAAAAGGTTCACCTCTGTCACGGTTGAAACAGCCGAAAATATGTCGAGATGGAATTTCGGCAGGTAGGAAATTCCGAAAAGGGCAATTCTTTCAGGGAAATCCACTGCTCCGGTTGTTGCCGCGTTCATTTGCCTGCAAAAACTCTCCTTCAGTTTTCCCCGATGCTTCCCCTGATGTCCAATACTCAGCTGGCGCCACAGAATCGGCTGCCACCCTTCTGCAGAGCTGCCTGGCACTGCAGCTTCCCAGTCGCGAAGCATCTCGGGACGATAAAAGGTATACTGATCAAAAGTATCGGCAATTTTTTCTGACAGCTGAAACCGCTTCATCCCATCCTGGTCGTCTGTCAGATAGTGTTGCAGAGTGCTGAAAGGGGCGCTATGAACAAGCTCAGGCAAAAGCCGCATAATTTTCCATACCATCACTTCCGGTGAAAACAATGTGGAGTCAGGAGCAGGAGAAAAGAACATCTCAAAAAGCTCATGAACCATGGCATTCGGAAACGGGTAATGCCCGTTAGCCCATACACCGAAACGGGACGCCAGCTGCATTGAAAGCCACCGCTGCATTCCCTTGCTCTGAACAACAATCACTTCTTTGGTAAAAGCTGTGGCAGGAGGTTCCCGCAGGTTTGTGCCAAGTGCATCAACCAGAACTTCCATCCGGTTGCTGGTAAAAAGATTAAGCGCCATCCACCATCCTTGTCACTTCAACAAACAAAGGCAATCATGCAGACAATATAAAGAATTTTCTTCACGGATACATCACTTTACTATCCACAGACAACAGGAGATAGGAAATCCGCATACCAAAACGTTCTTTTAAGAAAGGCTTACAGAATGACTTATTCGCTACCTCTTATCTATTTGCACTCATAGAGCATTGCAACGTACGGTCGCCCCTTGTGGTCGCCTTCAACTGTACTGCTTTTTTTGGATCACAAGTATAAACTGTTGGCAAGAATGATCGGTTAGGGATGAAATATATATTGGAATCAACAAAAATATTTTTTTGATAACCATCAGGATAGATAGTATTATTTGTAATGTGAAAGTATCGATTTTCCGTAATAACACTAACTTATTATTACGGAAATATATATACATATCCCGTAAATACGGATGCACAATTAAAAGTGAGGAGAAATGAAATAATTAAATAAAAGTTAAAAATTACCATTACAAAAATATGCCATATATTTTTAATACCCAATCGGGCTGTTAACTAATTGAATTATCCACTCAATCAGGAGAACCTCTATCATGGCTAAAACAATAGTATTCATCGACAGTAGGGTTAATGATATTGACTTGTTGGTTTCGCAATTTGACACTGGAACTGAATACTATATTCTTAATGCAAGTGCTGATGGGGTGCTGCAGATAGAATCGGTACTGACAGGGAAAAGTGACTATGACTCAATACAGATAATTTCCCACGGTTCTGCTGGATCCATAACAATCGGCAGTACACTTCTTACCGAAAATAATCTTTCCGAATACCAGTCTCATCTGGAATCAATCGGGCACTCTTTAACCGACAATGGCGATTTATTGCTTTATGGGTGCAGTGTTGGTGCGGGTGCAACGGGGCACCAATTCATTGATACATTATCGCATTTGATAAACGCTGATGTAGCTGCATCGGATAACCTGACGGGTGGAGCATTTGCCGGTGGAGACTGGACACTGGAGGTATCTACCGGCCCAATTGAAGCAAATCAAGTTATTGTAAAAGATGCAACCATAAATTATAACTATGTATTTGGTGACCCGACAGAACTTGTCAATCAGGCGCCCTCCTTTCTGTTTCTTAATGATGGGAAACTTGTTGACTCAACATATAGTGATTGTTATAGTGCCGCCTTGCAACCAGATGGGAAGATTCTGGTTGCGGGTGGCAATGTAAACGCTCAAGTTGAAGACTTTTGCTTAGCGCGCTTTGATACCAACGGCAGACTTGATACAACGTTTGGTGGCGGGTCTGGCAGGGTTATTACTGACTTTACCTCTCTACGTTGGGATGAAGCTCATAGCATTATAGTGCAGAAAGACGGCAAGATCCTTGTAGGCGGATCTGGCGCATTCGCTCTTGCTCGTTACAATCCTGATGGAAGTCTTGATACTACATTTTCAGGAGATGGTAAAGTTATTTCGGATTTTGGTACCGAAATCGAAAGCCTTTTCTTGCAATCTGACGGTAAAATTCTTGCAGGAGGAAATGCCTATCTGTACGAGGGAAATACATACTCAGTTCTGGCCCGCTACAATGTTGACGGTAGTCTCGACACATCGTTTGCAGTTGATGGAAAGGCTTGGTGTGACTTTCTAGGAGCTTTCCATTGCATTACCCAGCAAGCTGATGGTAAGATTCTTGCTGCAATGGGATCCAGATCGGCTGACTTTGGTTTGGTTCGTTACGATTCCAATGGGCACCTTGATACTACTTTTGGTGACATCTCCACTGATGATCCGTCTCAGCATACAGGTCAGGTCACCACAGACTTTGATGGTTTTGATGCTGCCTATAGTATGGTATTACAGTCTGATGGTAAAATTATTCTGGCAGGGTACAGTAACCATCATTTTGCTTTAGCGCGTTATAATTCCAACGGGAGCCTTGATACGAGTTTTGATGGAAATGGCAAGGTGACTACGGATTTTGGAGGTTTTGATGCTAAAGCTAACAGCGTTACTTTGCAGCCCGATGGAAAGATTCTTGTTGCAGGGTACACCCAGAACTCTATTAGCAGGGACTTTGCTTTAGCTCGATATAACGTTAATGGCAGTCTTGATACAACCTTTGGAGATGGTCTTGGAATAGTCACTTCGGAATTTGGTGCTACTGATGAAGCAACAAGCGTAATCGTGGAGGCAGACGGCAAAATCATTGTGGCGGGTTCGGTCTCTCATTCGATCTTCAACGTTGGTCTTGCTCGGTACAATCCTGACGGAAGCCCTGATACTTCATTTGGCAATATTACCCAAACAATCGAAAATGGCGCACCTGTTATACTTGACAACGACGTTCAGATTAACGATGCGGAACTCTCTGCGAGCGGCAACTATGCTGGGGCGTCTCTCTTGCTGCAGCGCAATACTGGAGCCAATAGTGAAGATCACTTTTCAGCCATAACCTCAGGGTCGCTTGGAGCACTTACAGAGGGTAGTGACCTTTTAGAAAATGGCAACATCAGGGGTCAAGTCATCACCAATTCAGCAGGTACCTTACTCATTACCTTTAATAGCGATGCAACGAATGCAATTGTTAATTCTCTCATCCAGCAGATAGCGTACAGCAATAGTTCCGACAATCCGCCAGCCTCAGTACAGATCAACTGGACCTTTTCCGATGGTAATACAGGTGACCAGGGAACAGGAGGAGCATTGAGTGCCACCGGCAGCTCCATTGTACAAATTACACCCGTTAACGATGCTCCAACTCTGACCGCGTTCAATGCTCCGGTTGACACGACCAGTCAAAACACCCCTGTAGCAATAACTCTTGCAGAGCTGAAATCGCATGGGAATGCGGCGGACGTCGATGGCACGGTAGATGCTTTCGTCATCAAGGCGCTCAGCACCGGTACTCTCAAGATTGGTCTTGATGAGGCTACTGCCACAGCCTATGATGCTGTGACGAACAACACCATTGATGCAACGCATCAGGCCTACTGGACACCTGCTGCCGATATTACCGGCATGCTAAATGCATTTACCGTCGTGGCTAAGGACAACAGTGGGGCTGAATCGACAACAGCCATCCAGGCCACGGTCACTGTTGTCGACTCGACCCCGCCTGCAGTCACCATTTTCAGTCCGGCAGATGCAGCGACGGGCGTTGCTATCGGCAGTGACATTGTGCTGACCTTCAGCGAGCCGATTCAGAAAGGCACAGGCTCAGTTGAAATCCACAGCGGCTCAGCCGCAGGACCTCTTGTGGCAAGCTATGATGCAGCAACGAGTACGAACCTTACGGTATCGGGAAACACATTGAGGCTCAACCCATCAACTGATTTAAGCTACAGCACTCACTACTTTGTGACGTTTGCCGCAGGCTCGATTCAAGATACAGCAGGCAACAACTATGCCGGTACTTCGACCTATGATTTTACGACTATACCTGACCCGAACATTGGTACAGCAGGCAATGATACACTTACTGGTACGGCAGGTAATGATTCTTTATATGGTTTGGGCGGTAATGACATGATTTACGGCCTTGGCGGTAACGATTTGCTTGACGGCGGAACAGGAAATGATTCAATGCAGGGAGGTGCGGGCAATGACACCTATGTGGTGGACAGTACCGGTGATGTCGTGACAGAACTGGCATCTGAAGGAACAGATACCGTGCTTTCCAGCATTACCTATACTTTGGGTGCAAATGTTGAAAACCTGACCCTGACAGGAACAGCCGCCATCAACGGAACCGGTAATACCATGGACAACATTATCATCGGTAACAGTGGCAACAATACCCTCACTGGTTTAGCAGGGAACGACACGTTGGATGGCGGAGCGGGTAATGACACTATGGTTGGAGGTGCGGGCAATGACACTTATGTGGTGGACAGTGCCGGTGATGTCGTTACAGAATCAGCATCAGCAGGTACTGATACAGTGCTCTCCAGCATTACCTACACCTTAGGAGCTAATGTTGAAAACCTGACGTTGACGGGAACAGCCGACATTAATGGAACCGGTAACACGCTGGCGAATATCCTTATCGGTAACAGCGGCAACAATATCCTCAACGGTGGTACCGGTAATGATACGATGCAGGGTGGAGCCGGTAACGACACCTATGTGGTGGATAGTACCGGCGACGTTGTGACGGAACTTGCGAACGAAGGTATTGATACGGTGCAATCGAGTATTACTTACACGTTAACTGCCAATGTGGAGAACCTGACGCTGACGGGAACAGCGGCCATTAATGGAACCGGTAATGCTTTGGACAATCTTATCATCGGCAACAGCGGTAACAATATCCTCAACGGTGTTGCTGGTAATGATACAATGCAGGGAGGAGCAGGAAACGACACCTATGTGGTGGATAGTGCCGGTGATGTGGTAACGGAAGCAGCATCGGCAGGTACTGATACCGTACAATCGAGTATTACCTACACGTTAACAGCTAATGTTGAAAACCTGACATTGACAGGAACAGCCGACATTAATGGAACAGGTAACACCTTGGCGAATACGCTTATCGGCAACAGCGGCAACAATATTCTTGATGGAGGAGCCGGTACTGATACGATGCAGGGCGGAGCAGGCAATGACACCTATTATGTGGACAGTGCCGGTGACATAGTTACGGAACTTGCGTCTGCGGGTACTGATACGGTGTTCTCAAGCATTACTTATATCTTAGGAGCAAATATAGAGAACCTGACATTGATTGGAACAGCAGACATAAATGGCACTGGCAATGCGTTGGCGAATACTCTTATCGGCAACAGCGGCACTAATATCCTTGATGGCAAAGCAGGGACTGACATTTTGAACGGTGGAGAGGGTTCTGATATTTACTTTGTCGGCTTGGCTACCGATCACCCTGCTGCTGAGTTCGCTGATAGTGGCCTGAGCGGTACAGATGAGGTGCGATTTGCCTCAACCACAGCAAGCACCCTGACCTTGTATGCTGGTGACACGGGTATTGAGAAAGTGGTTATCGGCACAGGTACAGCAACAGCGGCGGTAACGACGGGAACAACAGCCCTTAATGTGAATGCTTCGGCAGTAACGAATGCTCTTTGGATCATTGGAAATGCTGGGGCGAACTCGCTGACCGGCACAGGCTATAACGATTCTCTGGATGGTGGAGCCGGTAATGATACATTGAACGGAGGTGCAGGAAATGACACGTTAATCGGCGGGAACGGTAATGACACTCTGACGGGAGGATCAGGCAGTGATTATTTTTTGTTTAATGTGGCAGCGAATGCCAGTACGAATAAAGATACTGTGACAGATTTTGAGTTGGGTGTGGATAAGCTTCTGTTCAGCAAAGCTGTTTATGCTGGCCTTGGCAGTATCGTTGGACCATTGAGTGCCGGACAGTTCTGGTCCGGGGCTGGAGTAGTGACTGCTCATGACGCCGATGACCGAATCGTATACAACACCACGACAGGAGCGCTTTACTACGATGCTGACGGAGTGGGTGGAGCGGCAGCTGTGCAGATTGCCATAATTGGGACAAGTACACATCCCGCATTGGCTTATTCAGACGTCAGTATTGTTGCTTGAAATGAGGTGAGTTCCAGCCAGCAATATCTTTCTCTAGCGGCGAACATATCAACTTAAGAACTTGGAAGTCGGTATGGTAGTTGTATTTTTAAGTAAAATTCGCAAGATTCAAACCGCATTCAAGTTAGAAAACTTGTTTTATTCATAAAAGATGCTGCTGAGATTTAGGGGAAAATGAGAATCTATCTTGATATGTGCTGCTTCAATCGTCCTTATGATGACCAGATACAATCACGCATCAGGATTGAAACTGAGGCAAAAGTCGTCATTCAGCATAAGATCAAGAATATAGAATGCGAGCTAATTTGGTCTTCGATTCTTGATTTCGAGTGTTCAAAGAACCCATTTGAAGAGCATCGAATGGCTATATTGAATTGGCGTAATATTGCATCAACTATGATAATGATTGATACATCAGTGCTTGAACGAGCCAGAAACCTTATTTCAATCGGAGTAGGTAAGTACGATGCGCTGCATGTGGCATGTGCAATTGCGGGAGGAGCGGAACTCTTTGTTACAACAGATGATCGACTGATTAAACGCTTGCGAGCTGCTGCTGGTGTCGTGGCAATGTTGCCGCAGGACGCTTTAGCTTATATAGAGAAATGGTATGAAAACTGAAACTGAAATTCGAGTTGCCGGAATGCATGCCCTTATTAGCGCTTTAGGGTTAGTGGAAACGGAGCGTTTCCTGATGGCAGTATCTCGTGATCGATTTGACTACACAGAGTGGCGTCGACACGGGTTACCCGATTTGCCCTTGGAGGAGTTAGCCAGGCAGGCGAATCTTGACGCAGAAAAAAAGGAGATGTAAAAAAGATTAAGCGCCATCCACCATCATTTTTACCATTTCATTATTTCTCTTCAACTGTTTTTTTGCGAGGCATCAATCGCTTCCATTGCTTTACGCCGGAATCCAAGCGGATCGGAAATATTGGGAATAGGAGTTATCCCGCCACCCGTGCCGTTAATGTGCAGGGTGCCAAACCCGAAAATCCGTCCAAGGACGCTTTGATCAACATGAAAACTTTCAACCTTGCTGTGATTCAGCTCGATAGTGCTCCGTTTGATGAATCCGAATTTTGCTATCACCCTTTTGGAAGTTACCGCCAGCTCCGTTGACTGACGTTTGATAGAGGCATCAGCAAGATACCAGAAGGCAGGAATCAGTACCAGAAAGCCGGCATTCCGCACGAGCAGCGAGACCTGCGCCTCACCTGCCATCGATGTTTTCAAAGAGTAAATCAGCATACCGGCTGCAATAGCAAAGAACAGAATTGCCTTTGAAAAAATTGTCCAGTGAAGCCTTCCCTCAACATAAAGCTTCTCCCCCTGCATCAGGTTTTTTTCAACATATCCCAAAGTTGTCACTCCTTTTTCAGTTCACGTTTTCAATGCCAGCCCCAAGCTGATGAATAAAAACTTTTTCGGGATATTGCAACTCCTTTGCTGTTTCAACGATCTTTTTGTGGTGAGTAAACAGGATAACCTGGGTTTTTTCAGCCAGCTCACTCAAAACTTCAAGCGTTGCAGAAGAACGTTGATCGTCGAAATTAATCAGAATATCGTCCACAATAAAGGGCATTGGTTCACTCGCCGCAATTCTCCATGCAAGTGTTGCAAGACGCAATGCAAGATAGAGCTGATCACGTGTCCCTGAACTCATCGCTTCAACCTGGAGGCAGTTCCCATTCGCACGGATAGCTTCAAGTACCAGACGTCCATGGTCACCAATATCAGTACGTAATCCGGTAAATGAAGCCAGTGTCAGTTCCATAAAGTACCTGCCGGCAATTTTCAGCACTGGATCCTGGTTTTCCACTCTGTATCGCTCTGTCTCATCATGGAGGATCTTTGCGGCAATTTTTATGCGGATATATCGCTCTGTCAACCGGCGAATTTTTGTCAGAGAGTTCTGCAGGGCTTCTGCAATATCAGCAGCTGTTGCACTCCCATCCATACGTTCAAGCTCATGCCTCTTACTTCCAATTATCTCTGAACATTGCTGTATTTCAGGATCAAGCACAGTCGTGATCTCGTAGCTCAATCTCTCAATCTGACCGGGAAGTTCATCAGAATTTATTGTTTCAGCCTGCACTTCAACATCACCAAGCGGCACACCTTCAGCTATGCGGTTCAGACGTTTTTCGACATCAAGGAGGTTATCAGTCAGCATGGTAAAGTGACTGGCCCGCTGCTCCGCTTCAATCAACCCCTCTCTGGTATCACAACAGGCCTGTTGAAACATGGCCGCCATCTCATCCATACAGATCTGCAGCTCTGACTGACTATTAAGAATGGCATTGTCCAAAGCCTCAAGTTCTTCGGTATCCTGCTCTAAAATAGTTTTTTCCTCTCTTGCCCTGCCAAGCCGGCTTTTAAGTTCGTTGACTGCTGACCGCGTATCGGTAGCAGCAAGATCCGGAGCAATTTTTTTCACCAGAACCTCAACATCCTCTTCAAAGCATCGAATATCCCTATCAATCCCCTCTATCCTTTTTCTGAACTCATCTGTTTCCTTGAGTTTGTCAAAGCACCGCTGAAGAGTGTCAATAAATTCTATTGTCTCTTTGGGAAGAACCCTGCTGGTGAGTCCCAACGGCTTGACTGCATCTTCCCAATCCGAACGCCACTCGGCAATCTCTCTTTCTGCTCTTGTAATGTTTTCCTTCGCATGCTCCAAAGTTCTCTTCAAATCGCGTATTCTGGCCTGTAACAATTCGCGTCGTTTATGAGCTTTTTCATGGATGTCAAGCAGTTCACGAGCGTAGACAAGAACATCGTTCAGTTCCTCTCCAGGAAAGTCCTTTCCTTTCCCGGTTCCATCAATTTCTTTTAAAAGCTCTTTTCTCAACTCCTTGCGTCGAGAGACCTTAATCGATTCGTCTTTTACATGCTTTTCCAGGGCTCCGACCTGAAGGCGCAGATTTTCAAAGGCACCGATCCATGCCCGCATTTCCAAGGGTGATAATGGTGTAACAGCAAAGTGATCCCAGACATTATGCCAGCGGCGACTCACCTCAGCGACTGCACTTTTGGCAACTGCATCAGATTCGCAAATTTCAGCAAGCCTTCTTTCAATAGTTTCAGCCCTGTTTTTTAATGACGCATGCTGCTGAACCCGATCAGCATCACGGTAAAGCCGGTCGGCAATCTGGTCAGTTACCGAAACCATACGTTCATAAGCCTCAGGCAGGGGGTGTTCGGAATCATACTTCAGGCTCTCCTCAGCAACATCCTCCCGCTGCAGCCATTGACGGCGCAGAAGCATCCAGCCATGGTCTCGCCGATTCCTGTTCCTTCTTAATTCCCCTTCAGCCGGTACGTCAGCAGTAACCTGAAGATGATGCAACTGCTCCATCACTGCTGTATACTCCTTTGAAAGAGCTTCTTTTTCAATGTCCAGCTGACGCAGTTTATCGCTGAGGAACCTAAACTCCTCATCAAATCGACTCACTGTTTCCGGCAAAGGAATTGCAAGATGCCCTGCGAGTTCCAATGGCCCTTTCCAGAGCCCCAGACGATTCAGTGCAGCACAGCATTCACTTTCTGCCCTTTCACGATCCAGCCTGAAAGTCATTATTTCCCTGTCAGGATCACCGGCTCTGTCTGCGGCTGAAACCACAAGTGAAAGCCGACCGGTCTCAGTAACCGGCAAAACCATATGCAACTCACTCTCGGCATCATGTAACGCCTTTTGAGCTTCCTCTTCCTGAACCCTTGCTCCTCTGATTAACTGCATAAGAGCCGCATATCTGGTGTCAAGCTCATGCACAGCCCGTCGCTTTGCCAAGCCGGGACGCAAGCTTTCTACATCATCAAGTGATAATCCAGGCTTAATCTGCCTGAGAAGATTCCCCGCTTCTGAACGGGACGCCATACGCTGCCCATCACGCAGTGGACGGTCATTTCCCGCTTTCAGGTACTCTCCAAGGCGCTGATGAAGTTCCTCGATTATGTCCGCCTCATCCAGGACTGACCTGTTAAGAGACAGCCCTTTTATTTTTTCCAGCCGCATAAGACGTCTTACCTGTAGCTGTTCATGCTGTATGCGTGACTCTCTCTCCTTTTGTTCGAGGATAGTGCGACGTTCGCTGAAGTCAGGCGGCAAAGTTCGCACCGATCCCAGCTCAGCCAACTTTTTGAGTAGACTTTTGCGTTCCCACAGATCCGGCAGGGCCTGCATTAATCTCTCAAGCCGGCGTTTTTCTGTTTCCAGTTTTTGCCGGGACGATTGGAGTTCGTCTTTTTTTCTTACAGCCTCATAGAGAGCGTGGTTATGATCATCCCAATCCCGACTTGAAAGCGTTGCCTGTCTGAATTGCTGGTGCAGCTCCTTATAATGAGCCAAAGCTTCATTGATGGCTTTGCTCGACCCCTGAGGCCTGAAAAGGCTGTCGCTTTCATTGTCAAGATCATCTAAAAGGGGCTTCAAAGAAGCAAGACCTGCACCCGCTGCAAAAAGGGCTTTTCCAACCTCTCCCTTCTGATCAAGAATCCCCTGCCCACCCGATACAAGCGATTCATGATCAATGCCGTAAAGAGCTGTAAACATGATCTTATCAAGTCCATGCAGAAAGGGAGTCAGTACCAGTGGATCTATGGAATTGTCATCACTGTCAAAAAGGTCGTTCTTATTTCTTTTCCGTCGAAAAAAAGTCAACTCATCTCTACTACTTCCCTGCAGACATCCTCCAACAAGAAGTTGAGGGTTCTGGTGAATAAAGTTATCGCCGCTACGGGCCGGAAACCCGAATAACAGTGCCTGAAGCGCTCTCATGGCACTGCTTTTACCGGCTTCATTCGGGCCATAAACAATATGCAACCCAGGCAGGGTTGACGAAAAATCGAGAACCTGACCGGAAAAAGGGCCAAAGGCAACCAGGGAAAGGCTTTTAATTTTCATATTGCCTCCGCTGCTGTATTTTGCCTATCAAAAGCTCTTTCACTTCCTCGCGAATGGCTGCAAGCTCTTCTTCTCCCGGCCTGAATGGATCACCATCGCTGAGAAGTTCGGGCGGAAGTTTGCTGCGAAGTTTCTCGAATTCCGGGATAAAATCTATAAGAGTATCTTTTTCGAATTGCGGGGTTTCAATCGATTTCATCAACGATTCGACAGGCGAATCACCTGAATACATTGTTGGGAGTACCTGCGGTTTCAGTGTCTTTATAACTGTTTTTTCGATCCACACATCACCAAGGCTGGCTGCAACAGCCCGCAACTCTTCATTAAACTGCTGAGCCTTTTCATGAAGCTGACCATGCAGTGGCGTGACCCCTTCCAATACAAGCCTGACTGCCAGCGGCCGTCCATCTGCACGGGCTCTCTCATCCTGAAAGTTTTCCCTGACAAGGTCGAGCAAAGCGTCAATGCTCTCGCATCCGGCAGTATCAACCCGAGAGAGCACCCAGCGAAGAACATCCAGCTCCCTGTGTTCGACCGATATAACACGTCCATCTTCAACAGACACCAGCGTGCAGCCTTTGGAACCTGTTTCGCGGATATGTCGGCCCTGAATATTACCGGGAAACACAACCCAAGGATCACGGCTGACCTCCTCTCGTTGATGAACATGCCCTAAGGCCCAATAGTCATAACCTTTTGAGCGCAAGGCATCAAGCGTACAGGGAGCATAGAATTCATGACCGCTACGTCCGTTAAGACTGGTATGAACAAGGCCGATTGTAAAGAGCGCAGGATCACCCTGAGGAAAGTTCCGTACCAGATCATCCGTCACCGAACGAGCAGAAAAGCTCTGCCCATGCAATGCAACCCCGTATCGATCAATACTATGGGTTCCAACATGCCGATGAGGGAAAAGAGTGACGTTATCAGGAAGTTTCAGTGAACGTGTTATCTGGCTCGCTGCATCATGATTTCCCGAAACCATAAAAACCGGAATACCTGCAGCACCCAGTTTACCCATCCGATTAACAAAATAAATGCCAGTATTATAATCCTTCCAGTCGCCGTCGTAGAAGTCGCCGGCAAGCAGAACAAAAGCTACTTTTTCATCAATAGCTAACTGTACCAGATTATCAAAGGCACGACGAACAGCCTGCCTTATCTGTTCAAGTGGAGCATCCTGGTACTCTTCAAGTCCTTTTAAAGGACTGTCGAGATGGATATCAGCAGCATGCAGAAAACGAAACATATGTTTCTCATTTAATTGTTAAGGCAGAAGGCTGTAAAATAATCAGTTACTGCGACCCGGTTACCACAAAACAACGAGGTTCACCAATCAGCTAATCAGATGCACACCTATAAGTATAGTAATAATTACGTAATATACACATAATATCTTCCACGGCAACTTATGTTTACCATTCACGAAGAATGAAAGAGTGAGATTTGAATTACATGACTTGCATAACATCGGTGGACAAAGAGTTGATGTTAAGATGAAAAAAATGTTTAAAAACAAGGTAACTTCACGAAAAATATTGAACTATCGTTTTACTGAAATGTTAAGATTATGAAAAAGAAGACTAAATTATACCATGAATAAGGTATGGGTCACAATTGTATGATGTTTATAAGGAGTGCTCCTCTGTTTTAATATGAGAGGTTGAGTTTTTTATGGATTCATTGATAACAGCAAAACTCTACATTGCCATGGGAACAACAACAACAACAACTAAAGCCGACCTGGTTAACGCAATCGCTCAAAAAACAGGTCTCACGAAGTATGAAACAGAATCTGTTGTTGATGCTTTTTTTGAAAGTGTCATTGATTCGCTGAAAACAGGAAAACGCATTGAAATCAGAGGATTTGGCTCATTCAATATCCGCCACAAGAATCTTCGTGATGCACGAAACCCGAGATCCGGTGAAAAAGTGACCGTTGAGCCAAAAGATGTTCCTGTCTTTAAGATTTCCAAAGAGTTCAAGCACGCAGTAAGCGAAAGCCTTAAAAGCAATACTTAACCCTCCCCGCTTCGATATTGATAAAAACGTGTGGCGGAATTTTATCAAAATTTAATTTTTTATTAATAATCCTTTAGGGTTTGGTTGATTACTATTTCCTCTTTTGATATATTTTTGTCTGATATGGAGAGTAACTGTATGTTAATCATCAAATTCAAGGAGACTGACATGGTGAAGAGTACCCCCTGGTTCATCAAAACCGTTTTGTTTTTAACAAGCTTCGGATGCATCGCATCGAATGCATATTGCAATGGAACAATCACCGGTACCATTGAAACTGACTTGGCGAAATACAAAGGAGATACAGTCGTTTATCTGGAAGGCGTCAATGAGCAGGTTACACCACAGCATAAATCCATTGATCAACTTAATCTGACTTTTGTTCCTAAAGTAATAACGATACCTGTCGGTTCTACAGTTGATTTTACGAACAACGACAAAATCTATCATAATATCACTTCGACAAGTGAGAGCAATAAATTCAGCCTTGACACCTATGATCCGGGTGTCACAAGGCCTGTCACCTTCAATAAGCCGGGTGTGGTTCACTTGCTCTGCAAAGTCCACCCTGAGATGTCCGGCTGGGTTGTCGTTACTGAAAATCAATATGCCGCAGTGACTGAACATGACGGCAAGTTCACTATCCCCAACGTTCCTGTCGGTACCTACCAGATCGAGACCTGGAACGAAAAACTTAAACTCAAAGGCAAGACAACAGTAACCGTAGCTGAAGGAAAAACTGTCCCGTTAGTTATCAAGCTGTCTGACGCCACCTCCTGACCCCTCACCACCCACTCAAGTACCCCTGACTGAATAAAATTTCATGTCGGGGGACTTATTTAAACGCAAGGCAAAACAATACCCGGCTCTCTATCTTCTTAAGTTATACAGAAGTAGCTGTTCGTGGAATGCGTCCACATCCTTTGCATGGCGGGAGGCGTTGCAGCCTATGCTCGATTGCCCGATATCCTTGTTCCCTCGGGATATATCATCATACGTTATTGGATTTTTTCTTTCCTCCTCCTGAAAATACACAGCTATATTATATACGATATTTTACAAATAAGTAACATATCTCGATTATATTCAGAAAATACAGAGGATTTATCGTTTATTTATATATATTTTTATATAAATAAATTGTTAAAGCGCGTAACGGAAATGTATTCCGTAATAAAACAAGCAAGGGCACTAAACAGACATACATTCAACTCATGAAGCCCAGTACCTTTGAAGCCGTCACAGACAACATTATTGTCGCATGAAAATGCTGAGCTGCGAACATCTGATTCAGTGGCTGCGATTAACAGTAAATGGTGATGCGGAAAATTTTTTATCTGAGAACTCAAGGCTTTTCAGTATCCATCGGGAGTCCTTACGATATAGTTTACTATGGATAGCGGTACTACATCTACCATAACGGGCGCTGGTACCGTTCTTATTATTACCGCGGACCGTGGGTTCTTATCCTCGATTCCGGGCTTCCTTATCAGATACGAAGGCATCGTTGGGACGACATAAGAAGGTACCGTGATCTTGAGTACCGCAGACCGGATAGTCGGACTAACCAGTATCAGCGCAATGACGACAACATGAGGAGAGATCTTGATCAGCGGAGCGATGCCAACAACAGAAAGGTGCAGGCTCAACAGAACATAGCACTTCAGCAGCGCAGTGATGAAAACCATAACCGATAACACTGAATCATAGACAAGGAGATTGTATGATCAAGGCAAAAAGAACACCGCTGGATTTAATGGATGACATATACAGCCTTGCCTATTGGCTGACCGGTTCTGAGACAAAGGCGACTGAACTGGTAAACAGCACCTATCTGAATGTTGACAATGAAAGTTCGGAAACCGAGGTATTTACAACATTCAGAGCCTGTTATCTGGAAAGTATTGATCAGGATGATGCAGGCAGTCTGCCCGAAACACCTTGCTTTTCAAAGGAAATACTTGCAGCATCACTCCTCGAACAGGACGCAGATATACGCTTATCAGTCTTGCTATCCGCGATTTCAGGACTCAAACACCGTGCAATATCCAGAATTATAGGAAAGCCACTTAATACAATAAGAGTATGGTTATCTGAGGGACGAAAATCATTGGTACATGGGATCAGGTTTGAGTGTCTCTTTTTAAATATGAGTGCTTACAGAATAAGAGGGGAATCATGAAAAAACTACGCATTGCCCAGATTGCACCTTTAGTGGAAAGGGTGCCCCCAAAAAAATACGGAGGAACAGAGCGGGTGGTCTACCATTTAACTGAAGGACTGGTTGATAAAGGGCATGATGTCACCCTGTTTGCTTCGGGAGATTCTTTGACAACTGCCCGGCTGGTTGCTCCGATAAGAGAGAGCCTTCGCCTTGGCAGAAAATCCCATACGCCAATGATGGTGAACATGATGATGTTAAGCAGGGTTTATGAAAAAATGGCCCATGAATTTGACATCATTCATTCCCATCTCGAATACCAGACATTGCCCTATGCCTATAAGGCACAGGTGCCTACGGTTCTAACCATGCATGGCAGACTTGATCTTGGTGACAGTGCTGCAATGCTGAGATCTTACCCCGATATGGCATATGTCTCCATCAGTGATTCACAGAGACGTCCTGTCGAGGAGATCAACTGGGTCAAAACGATTTATCACGGTTATCCCGAATCCTGCTTTGAATTTAACGATACGCCCGGTGATTATTTTCTCTATCTGGGGCGTTTTTCAGAAGAGAAAAAACCTGAAGATGCAATCATGCTGGCCAGGGCATGCAACATACCTTTGAAAATTGCGGCGAAAATTGATCCAACCGATAAAGGCTATTTTGAGAAGAAAATAAGGCCACTGCTTGATCATCCGCTGATCGATTATATCGGTGAGGTTGATGACACCCGCAAGGTGGAGTTGCTGAAAAATGCAAAAGCATTGCTGAATACGATAGACTGGCCGGAACCTTTCGGGCTGGTGATGATTGAGGCGCTTGCCTGCGGAACGCCGGTGATCGTGAGAGGATGCGGTTCAGCCCCCGAAGTGATTACCCATGGCAAGACAGGGTTTATCTGTAACACTCGTCTTGATTTTATCGAGGCTATTCGAAATGTGGATCTGTTATCGAGAAAAACCTGTCGCAAGGAGTTTGAAAAGCGTTTTTCAAGAGAGTGTATGGTCGATAATTATGAACAGCTTTATTACAATCTGCTGCCCTCGCATCTGTTCAATAATTACACCGTATCCCGCCGTTACATGAGTATGGTGTGACATGACTTTCCGCTGATTCGACGGCAGGTAAGAAACGATGATTAACTAATGAAAGCTTGATGAGCAATGATCGAAATCAGCGGATATTTTTTACATCATTTTAAATCAGAGCACCATGAGTACATACCAAATTGCTGTCATCGTTGGCAGTCTGCGCAGGGAATCGTTAAACCGCATGCTGGCCAATGCCATTGAAAAGCTGGAACATTCAGAATTATCATTTAAGCAGTTGCAAATCGGTGAGTTACCGCTTTATAACCAGGATGATGATGATAACCAGGCTGAACCAGTCAAACAGTTGAAACTCGAAATCATGTCTGCCCATGGCATTCTGTTTGTAACTCCTGAATACAACCGCTCTATCCCAGGTGTGCTAAAGAACGCCATCGACCATGCATCGCGTCCCCATGGCCAAAACTCGTGGGCAGGTAAACCAGCCGGCATTGTGGGCGTTTCGAGCGGGGTCAACGGTACAGCATTGGCACAACAGCATTTGCGCAACATTCTCGCATGCCTTGACGTACCAACACTTGGCCAACCTGAAATGTTTATTCAGTTCAAGGATGGGTTGTTTGATGACTGTGACAACTTCGGTGAAAACAGCAAATCATTCCTCCAGAATTGGATGAACAAGTATGTCTCGTGGGTGAAAAAGTTTGCGGTATAACAATATCCGGAGTCAAGACATCACCACCATCACTACCGCAATTGGCATAGAAGATACCGGCACTCAGGGTTGACAACATAAACCTCAGCCATGAAACAGGTATAGATCCCGTTCATTAATTGTTTGGTACCTGCCAATATCAGAGGGAGTTGTCAATAATGTCAACTCCCTCTTTTCGCCCTGCCGCGGTCTGTAAATAACTCAACCACAGATAATAACTCCATGCATTCGGAACTTTATATGTGAATATCCCGTCTAACTATCTATACATCAACAATGTATGCTCCACAACCAATTCTTTTACGTAATTTAGTACAGACGCACTGCAGATAACCCATTGTTTTACAGGCAAGCAGACGAAAATATGCGCCATGGTGCAGCAAGCTAAATCCTTTTCACTTAAAACGCTCTTCAGTTTTCTCGGTCCAGGGTTTCTTGTTACTGTCGGGTTTATTGATCCCGGCAACTGGGCAACGAATATCGAAGGAGGTTCCCGGTTCGGCTTCGAACTGCTCTGGGTTGTCACACTCGGTACAGTTATGCTTCTCCTCATCCAGCACATGGCCGCAAAGCTTGGTATCGCCACAGGAAAATCATTGGCAGTAAATATTTGCGAATACTTTCCGAAGCAGGTAGCAGCATTTCTTGGATTCAGTGTTGTCCTTGCCTGCATCGCAACCGATGTCGCTGAGCTTTTGGGTGGCGGTATAGGATTTACCCTGCTTTTTGGTTTTCCGCTCTGGCTCGGTGTACTTCTGACGTTTGTTCTTGAGGTATTCCTGATAGTCAGCCAACGCTACCATCGAATTGAAAAGATAATTGTCGGATTTCTTGGAATTATTACCCTGTGCTACATTGTTGAGCTTCTGATCGTCCATCCCGACTGGAGTCTTATAGCTCCAAGCCTTGTTGTTCCCACTGTAGGAAGAAAAAGTATATATATAGCGCTCGCTATTCTTGGCGCATTGGTGATGCCTCATAACATCTTTCTGCATTCAAATATTATTCACAGTCGTGAGTCGGGGATTTCGGAAGAAGAAAAGAGGGATCAGCTTCGATATGAAAAAATAGATACACTTTTTGCCATGATTCTTGGATGGATTGTTAACTCAGCCATGATCATAGTTGCGGCATCGGTATTTTTTCGCAATCATATTCCGGTAACCACCATTGAACAGGCATCAGTAACCCTGAAACCTCTTGCCGGTCAGTTTGCCGGTCTGCTTTTTGCCGTTGCCCTTGTTTTTTCCGGAATCAGCTCCTCCATAACGGTTTCAATGGCGGAAGCCAATATTATAACCGGTTTTCTCGGCAAACCCGAGGATCCCAGAACTTTACTTTACAGGCTGGCGGTTTTTGTTACCGCAATTCCAGCACTCATGATCATTCTGGTAAGCGTCGACACCTTTCGTGTTCTTATTTTAAGCCAGGTTGTGCTGAGCATCCAGCTTCCCTTTACCCTTATACCCCTTCTTATCCTTTGTCGTAATGCTCAGGTTATGGGCAGTTTCAGGAGTCGCAACATCGAGTTTTTGGCCGCATCAATAATTTCTGCCCTTGTTATCGGCCTCAATATTTATTTTTTTTATACGACAATGACCGGAGGAAACTGATATGCTCGAATACAGAGAAATTCTCGTTGCTATCGACTGCTCAGAGGTCGATGAAATCATTCTCAACCACGTATCAGTCCTTGCACGCAAGCTTGATGCCACACTGCATCTTCTCCATGTCGTTCACTCCCACACCCTTGATCAGGAGCGTTACCTTCGCCAACGCTCTCAAACCATTCTGGAGGGTCACCGCAACAAGCTTCAGGCAGAGGGCATTGCGGCCAATATTCTGATCAGAAGCGGAGAACCCGAGACAGAAATTCTCAATGAAATTGAAGAACGTTCCTATGATCTTATCGCAATGGCAACTCATGGCCACCGTTTACCAGGAAGAATCATGTTCGGCAGCGTTTCACGGACACTTCGCGAAAAAATACCTATCCCCCTGCTTCTCGTCAAACCTGAACATTGAACATTCACCATTATCCAAAGCAGAATTTCAGAGTGATTATCAATGAATATGACAATTGCCTGATGCAACGATAATAATCATCTTCCCTCTGGTGCCGGAGAGAATGGTTTACACTGGAACTCTGTATTGCTCAATGCTTTCACCGTTTTTCTCAACATCCTTTACCCAACCCGGTTTCGGGCCTCTTCCAACCCAATACTCGTGTTCGTTCTTCCGATATTTTATAACAGCAGGGCTTTTTGATAAAGCAGGTTTTGTCTTCTGCTGGATTTCTTCTACACTGATATTATAGTTTTCGAGTTTTGCCTTTATCTCTTTGATTACGGCTATTCTCTCGTTTTTGATAATATCATCAGCTGCTTTTTGAAGTTCAGCAATTTGTGATTTAATTTCTGAAAGTTTTGTTGATGACATAATTGATCGATTTTTTTATTGAATAAAGCGTTCAGCCTTTCAGGCATCACATTAAATTTAATAAAAAAATCAGATTTATACTTATCAATTCATAAGTGCGCAAAGCAGACTTGTTTTAGACTTCAATTGAACTGATCTTACTCATAGTGCCAAGAATAATGGATCAGTCCATTAATTTGAAATGCCTGATTGAAATGTTCATTTAACAAGTAAATGGTTGAAGAACACAGTAAATATTTTTTATCGCTTTATTATGCATCAGATAAAAAACGCTTTGCAGTTCCTGCGATATCTGCTCTAATCAGGCATGACAGGTCGAGGAGAGCATTATTAGCTGTGTCTATGAAAAAAAACTTCCTTTTCCCGGGTTCATGAAAACCCGTATATTGTCTGTATTTTTGCACTTATTCCGTTGAATAACACATAAGGGTTTTTCACCGAGCTTTTTGTCTTTTTATAATGTATTGAACGAATTTCCCGTTTTATATGAGTATTGAAACCCAAAAACATATCACCGGCAGCCGAACATGGCCTCACCCCGAGGTTGTTGAAGATCTTGCCCAATTGCGTCAGAGCGCTCCCCTGACCCATTGTATTACCAACAGTGTTGTTACGAATTTTACGGCCAATGTGCTTCTTGCTGCCGGAGCCTCACCGGCGATGGTTGTAACCATTGAGGAGGTTGCCGAGTTCGTCCGCATTGCCCAGTCACTTTTAATCAATGTCGGCACGATAACAACCACAGATGCGGAGGTCATGCTTAAAGCCGCAGCAACAGCTCAACAGACAAACACACCCTGGGTTCTTGACCCTGTTGCCGTCGGAGCGCTAAGGTTCCGAACGGATATCGTTTATCAACTCCTCCGCTCTAAGCCAACGGTCATACGAGGCAATGCTTCTGAAATTCTTGCTCTTTGTGGATTTGCAGGCAAAGCAAAGGGGGTGGACTCCACGGCACCATCTCTTGCAGCACTGCCGGCAGCCTTTCAACTGGCTGAGCAGACAGGCGCTGTCGTTGCTCTCAGCGGTGAGGTCGATTACATTACTGACGGCAAAGAAATCATCACTATCCCTGGCGGTCATGAGATTATGACCAAAATCACAGGCACAGGCTGTTCGCTTGGAGCCTTGATTGCAGCTTTTTTACCAGTAACCAGAACAGCAGTCAGAGCAGCTTCGGCTGCTTCGGTGATCTTTGCTGCGGCTGGAGAACGTGCTTTCAGGGAAGCTCGCGGTACTGGCAGCTTTTGTGTGGGATTTTTGGATCAGCTTTCAACGATAGGCATCAGAGAGTAGAAGGACTCCATAAAACATAAAAATGCCATGCTCGTTAAAATACCGGAAGCTGTAATAACGCAAAAGGAAGCTTGAACATAATGTCAGCGCCCTTTTGCGTTAACATACATTACGATGCTTTCAAGATCATCTTACCTGCGATGCCCATGATGATGGTGACGCACATAATGATGATGATGCCTGCGAGATGCCTGAGCATCAACATTGAGTGTACTGATAAGAACTGCCACAATTCCAACAATCCCTGCAAGCTGCAAAAATGATTTTTTCACTATTATTCTCCTGTTAAATGTTGTAAGGTTCAAACGGAAATTTTCAACAACGTCTGTCATTTCAGTAATAAGGCTTCAGCTGTCGTTATTTAGCTATTTTTTCGTTTATAAACAAATCAAAGGAATACCCCGCTTGAAATTATCTTTCTGATCACTCTGAGAAGAAATTTATGGTAAAAACTTGGAGATCCGAAAATATTGGGTTTCAATAAAAAAGTAATACCTTAAGAAAATAAGGTTACACCCAAGTAATGCTTCTGTGATCTTTTTTGTCTGCAGGAGTTGTTTATACACCTTTTCGGAAAGATCATCCGAAACCCGACACACCGAAAAACAACATACGGACCTCATTTGAAACCCTGACCGAAGTTGCCGCAAGCTTTGCTGCAACATCTTGCAAGTCAACATCTGGATCATCACTGCATTTATCGGTATACAGGAGGCCGCTGTTCAATTTCAGCACCATCAAATAAAATAATCTATTTCATCCACAATTTTAAATAAAGTGCAACATGTCAAAAGCCGAATTAGTTGAGAAAATTGCCGAACAGGCTAACCTCACCAAAGCAGACGCCGACCGCGCAGTGAAGGCCTTCATTAATGTTGTATCATCATCTTTGAAAGGTGGTCATGATGTTGCCCTTTTTGGATTCGGGACATTCACTACGGTTGACAGGGCAGAAAGACCAGGACGTAATCCGCTCACCGGTAACGCTATTACCATCGCAGCTAAAAAAGTTGTAAAGTTTAAACCAGGAAAAACTCTGAAGGATCAGGTCGCTGGATGATCATTGACTGTTCCGAATTCTCTCTATTGCTACATATACACCTCTTGTCATACTACCGAGATTTATCGAGGAATCCAGAATTCATGGCTGCTTCGATAAATCTCTGAATGACAGCGGAAGTTTCAGAACATCGAATGAGCACCAAGCTCCTGGCCTGCAAGCCCCCCTTTCAATACCCGTGCATAGAAATCCCTTAAGGTGTCATTACCGTAGGATGGGGTTGCGTCTGCATCGTATTTACCCGTTGCGGGATTTAGCACCAGCATGGACTCGGAAGTATAGTAACGACCGATCCGGGCAAACTCGGCCTTATCCTTAAGCATCGGAAAAAGCTTTGAAAGAACTGTTAACACAGGAATAATCACATCAAAAATCAAGGGCGGGACTTTTTTGAACTTCGGTTCACGGCCCAGAAGTTCAAACAGCAGCTCACCCTGCTCTTTTGCTGAAATTGCCTTGCCGGGCCCCCCGACAGGAAGAATTTTATTCCGTTTCGACGGATCTTCGAGACAGTCAGCCATAAAACGCGCCAGATCCGCCTCGCTGATCGGCTTGCAGGAAGTAAGCTCGCCGTTACCAAACATGATATAGGGCTTCCCTTTTTTTACAGACTCCACCTGACCGGCAATAGATTTAAAAAAAGCCGTCGGTCGGACAATGGAGTACGTTAAACCGGATTCGACCAACTCTTTTTCGAACCTGAGCTTGGCTCTCTGAAATTCAAGCAAAGGCTTCTGGACGCAGATGGCCGACAGCAGCACAAACTGACAAGCACCGGCTGCCTTTCCTGCTTCAAGAGCATTGTGCGTTGCCTGATAATCAATCATCCAGGCATCCTTTATCCCCCCTGTTCGCGAGGTCAGACAGGAAATAACCGCATCGAACTTTTCCCCGCGGATACCATCTTTCATTAGGGAGTTCATATCGCAAACATCGCCGAAACGAACCTCTGAACCCTGCAATTGCTGCCGAGTCAGTTCAGATGTAGTCGAAGCATTCACTCCTGAACGCTCACGTGCAAAGCTTACAACCTTATAACCTCTGGCAACCAGTTCGCGGACTACAAATTTGCCGATATAGCCGGTGGCACCCACAACAAAAACGCGTTTTGGTGATACTGAAGAAGCGTTATCGGAAGAAGAAAAATTCAATGCTCAGTAATATTTATACGTTTGAAAACAAGGCATGTTCTACAGAACACGAAAGCAAAAAATAAAACCCACACCGCTTTTCTCCAAAGCAGTTTGAGGTTGAATATAATGAAACGGAAATTAAGCGATTCCTCACTTTGTTTCGAAATGACGAATGCAAAGTGAGGAACGGCAGAAAAAAGGTATGGAAACAATAAGCGGTGGCTAGACTTACATGCTGCCGGTGGTAAGAAATCGCTGATGCCAGCTTAAAGCTTCGTCGAGCAGATGCGGCGTATGTTTGCCATGGGAATGAGCTATTGCCCGTTTCTGGTAGTCCTGAAGTGCCGGTTTGAAATCCGGGTGCGAACAGTTTTCGATGATTACCCTGGCACGCTGAGTTGGGGAAAGGCCACGCAGATCAGCAAGGCCCTGCTCGGTAACAAGTATCTGAACATCGTGTTCGGTATGATCGACGTGAGATACCATGGGCACAATGCAGGAAACATGACCGTTCTTGGCATGAGACGGCGTCATGAATATTGATATGTATGCATTGCGTGCGAAATCCCCGGAACCGCCTATACCGTTCATGATTGAACTGCCCATAACGTGCGTCGAATTAACATTGCCGTAAATGTCGGCCTCAATCATGCCGTTCATGGCTATAACACCAAGACGACGGATGACTTCCGGATGATTGCTGATTTCCTGAGGACGCAGAATAATCTTGTCCCTGTATTCATCAAGATGGGTATAGAGTGTCTCAAGCGCGGAATTGCTCAGAGAGAAGGCAGTCGCTGAAGCAAAGGTCAGCTTGCCCGAGTGGATCAAATCGAGCATGCCATCCTGCAGCACTTCGGTATAAGCTGTCAGGTTCTCAAATGGCCCATGGTTCAGACCGGCCATAACGGCATTGGCAATATTTCCTACACCAGACTGCAGAGGCAGAAGGTTCCTGGGAAGCCTTCCCCGCTTAACTTCATGCTCAAAGAATTCAAGGATATGGCCTGCAATAAGGCGGGAATTATCATCAGGTTCTGAAAACCCTGAATTTCGGTCCGGGCTATGGGTTTCGACAACGGCAATAACTTTATCGGGATCACAATGGAGGTATGGGTCGCCTATCCGGTCATGTGGATGCACAAGAGGGATCGGCAGGCGGTTCGGAGGCAGACTTGTGCCGTAATATATGTCGTGCATACCTTCAAGTCGCGAATCCTGCCAGGAGTTTACTTCAAGGATTACCTTGTCTGCCTGATCGAGCCAGGTCTTGTTGTTGCCAACTGAGGTTGAGGGAATCAGACGCCCGTCTTCGAGTATCCCCGCTACTTCAACCACGGCGATATTCAGTTTTCCGAGAAATCCGAACCAGACGAACTGAGCAACATGAGAGAGGTGAATATCGATGTATTCCATCTCTCCGGCGTTGATGCGATTGCGGCAAACGGGATCGGATTGATAAGGAAGACGCATTTCCACTCCATCAACTTTAGCCAGGGCTCCATCAAGCTCCGGGGCTGTTGAAGCGCCTGTCCATACGCCTATCCTGAATTTCTGGCCGTTACTGTTGGCCTCCTCAATGCGTCTGGCAAGCGCAGCAGGCACCTCTTTGGGATAGCCTGAACCGGTAAATCCGCTCATGCCGACATTGTCACCAGAAGAAATAAGGGCTGCGGCCTGATCTGCCGTCATGATTCTGCCTTGTAAGGCCTTGCAAAGGACGCGGGATGGTGTGTTCATGTTCTGCATAACTCCATTCAAGGTTGAAGAACGACAATGCTGAAACTCTTCCATGAAACCGGATTGGTTCCTGATTGACTTGAATTTTACCGTGAACAAAGGCCGCACATAAAACCTACGGCTTTGTCACTTTCAAGTTTTGGAAGTGATGAACATACAATATTATTCCTTGCAATAAAAAAACACAGCACTGTCATCCAGAGAAATTCCTTCAATCCGTCCATCCCTGTAAGCCTTGAGGCGATTTACTGCCTCTTCAGCCCATAGTTCATCAATCTTTGCGTCAGGCTCGTCAAGACTTCGCAATAACCCATCAATAATTATCAGCCGATCTACAGGCTTGAGAGTAAGCGCCCGCTCAAGTATTTCTTTATTACTCATAAATTTACTCCTGACTTTTCAGCAATGGTTTTCGTCTTATCCTCCAAATGGTGCGCAGCTAATGATATTACCTTTAATGACAACTTTTCCTGCAATATCAGGATGTGGTACTCTACAAAATTTTCGTTCAAGTGTAGCGTTGCTGTAAAAAAAACAAATCAAATATCACCGATATTTTAAATTTAAGGAAAAGGTAAAGAGTTTGGCGAACTTAACCCACTGATTTACCATTAATGCAACCTCAATAAATCATAAGCTGGATTTTACAGGCTTCACTCAGCACTTGACCCTCTGCACTCCCATCCCCCTGTCATTTCGAAACGCAGTGAGAAATCCATATTTTTCTTTCTGTCGAGTGGAAAAGAAATTATACAGTAATGTACAACGTTTATATATTAACGTATTATCTTTAAACAAAATAGTTATGCCTACTGTTACCATTACTATTGCTTTTCAAGATTCATTGCTGAATGAAATTGATAAAACAGCCAGAAAGGAGTTCAGAAGCCGTTCCGAGCTGATCAGGGAGGCCGCCCGGCTTAATATTGAGCACAGAAGGCAGTGGAGTGATCTTTTTATGCTTGGCGATATGATTTCGCAGGAGAAGCACTTGACCGAGGATGATGTGTCTGGGGAAATAAAGTCTGCTCGTGCTGCGAAAGTCAAATCGATGTAAGGATTGTTTGCGATACCAATGTTCTCATTTTCGGTTGAATAGCTATATTGCGGCATTGTTATCAATAATTGACCCGCTGTACCCTTATGGAGCATAGTCCCGGAAAAAAACCGGAATGGCTGAAAATCAAGTTAACTGCGGGAGCGTCGTTTGCCTCTACGAAACAGTTGCTGAACAGCAAGAGTCTGCATACTGTCTGCCGCTCCGCCTTGTGTCCGAACCTGCATGAGTGCTGGTCACGAGGTACGGCAACGTTTTTGCTCCTCGGTAATATATGTACGCGCACCTGCAGGTTCTGTGCGGTCGGAAAGGCCGCAAAACCGCCTTTGCCAGATCCCCTTGAACCGGAAAATATTGCCTTTGCCATTCATTCCATGCAGTTGAAGCATGCCGTTCTCACCAGTGTAACCCGTGACGATTTACAAGACGGGGGTGCAGAACATTGGGTGGAGACCATACGGACCATTCGCTCACTTAACCCTTTGGTGACCATAGAGTGTCTTATTCCGGATTTTCAGGGAAATGAAGGCGCACTTGATCTGGTGATGGCAGAGTTGCCCGATGTGCTGAACCATAATATTGAAACGGTACTTTCCCTCTATCCGAAGGTGCGCCCGCAGGCCAATTATAAAGCATCGCTGCAGCTAATCAAGCGTGCTAAACAGATGCATGACCTTTCAACAAAATCCGGGATCATGGTAGGAATGGGAGAAACCACTCAGGAAGTAACAGCAACACTCAGCGACCTTATTCGTTATGGCTGCGATATGGTGACGATCGGTCAATATCTGCAACCATCTTCTGAACATATGCCGGTTGATCGCTATGTCACACCAGAAGAATTTGAACAGTACAGGCTCATCGCTGAAGCCGCAGGGTTCCGCCAAGTGCAGTCAGCACCTTTTGTCCGAAGCTCTTATCATGCCGAGGCTTATGCCTTTAACACTGAAACACTTTCTTAACCCGTAACCACACCTGAGTAATGGAACTATCGGTACCAGTGATGATTTATGCCTATTGGGCGTTTGCTTTTCTTGTCGGCTTTATCTTTTTCAAGAAGGATATTCTGTCATTCAACAAAGAATTTGACTCACGGAGAATCACGCTGCTGGTTGCTTCTCTCCTTATTGTTGCGGTTAATGCCTGGGTTTATTCACATTCCACATCCGACGGAGGCCGCAAGCTCGATATCCTGACTGTTCTGGTGTTCAGTATCGGCAACGGCATTGCAGAAACCTTCATGTTCTACGCTGTTTTTCAAATCGGGACGGCGCTTGCCGGCAGGTTCACGCAAAATGCATGGGCACTCTTCATCACCGGCTTTATTTTCTTCATGGTATATAGCGGGCTTATCCACGGCCTTTTCTGGATCAATATCCTGCCAACACATGTCGTACAAACCAGCCCCTACAAACCATTGTTCATGCCCGTACAAATGCTGATTGCATGCAGCTGGGCCTTAAACTTCTTCTGGTATCCTGATATCAGAACCGTGATTTTTCTTCATGCACTGGTTGATTTAACCATGGCTCTGAATGTAAAATTCTCACTCTTCCACTAACTTCTCAGCACCCTGTTTTCGTCCCTCCCCAGTCATTCGCACCAAAGGGAGGGATCTCCCTCAGAACTCATTGAAGTTATGGCTCGATAGCTGATCATTCATGTGGACGATCGAGGAAATTGAGCGTAAAACGCCGTGACGGAGTGTTGCCGTCCGTGTGTCGCAAGTGTTAACTTGGCTTCACTGCTCGTTCAATTGCCAACAGTATGAAGCGTTGATACGGAATGCCAACGCGCTTTGCATTAATGCGCACAGCGTCTAACAACTCTTCTGGCAGCCGAAGACTAATTGACGTATCCTTGCGTTTCAACTCAAAGCGCATTGGAACCATACCTGAAAAATCATACTCGCTCAGGTCGGCAGCTACGGCGAAACAATGGAAGCCTACACTGAAAGGCTCTGCGGCACCATACCAGGGCACAAACCGCAAATGGCCGCCTTACCTCACCCTTGCCGACAAAACCTTTACGATACGATGATAACAGCCTGACCCCAACGATGACTGAAAACCCGACCCTGACAAGTTGGGTTTTCTTTTTTATACAATCTTTGCTTATTTTACGTCATGAAACTGGACGGATATCACATAAAAAAGCTGCTTGGCTTCATCGGCCAGGGGATGACGAAAGAGATAGCCTGCACCGCTGCCGGAATAAGCCGATCCACTTACTACGAATGGTGCAAACAGGGCAAAGAGCACGCTCTCGATAACCAAGATACCCTGCAGCGTCAGCTTTACGACAAACTGCCGACAGCTGAGGCGCAATGCGAGCTGAAGCACCTGAAAATTATCTGCGAAGCCTCAAAAAAAGATTGGCACGCCAGTGCCTAGTACCTCGAACGCACCCGCCCGGCCCGCTACGCAAAACGCAAGCCTGAGCCCGAACCAAGACAGAGGGATGGCCTTGTTGTGATTGGATAGAGCGGAAAGTGCCAACCCCTTATAAATAAAAAAAATAACGCACTCTCATAAAGACTCTTTTTTCTTTTCTAACCCTCCCAACCATAGAACAAAAAAAGCCATGTCAGAGGAAGATGCCAATGCATTTCTGGAAAAGATGAAAAATGATGATGCGTTTAATGAAGTTGTGAACAGAATGGAAGATGGCGATACAAGGATGGCTTTCATTAACCGGCAGGGGTACAACTTTACTCCTGAAGAACTTGATATGGCTTAACACCAGTGATACAACTGATTTGGTGTGATGTAAAAAAATGCAAATATTTCCAAATAACGGGAATTTTGAAAAAAATTTGACCACCTAGGGTGGTCGTTTCTGTTGTCGTTTGTTACCAGAACATTTTGGCTTGCGGCGCTCGTCCCTCACTGCCGCTCACCAAAATGTTGGTACTACACTCTCGCTCAAAAACAAAGCCGGAATGAGCTGCCAACTGACTACGGGACGAAGACCAGGCGGAAGCCAAAGGAGTTGTCACGGTTGGCGGGGGTGCTGCCGCCGCGATACGCCGACCGACAGCGCCCAGCATTGCTGCCCCAGCCACCACCACGAAGCACACGGGTCGAACGAGTTTTTTCATCATACCAACTATCAGTCCACTCCCATACGTTACCGGCCATATCGTACAACCCTTCAGGTGTGGCTCCTTCGGGATAGCTGCCGACTGGAGTTGTTGTGCCTACATTGCTATTATAGTTGAGCAATTTTGAGGTTGGTTCACCCTTCTCTGTTGGCCAAGGGTATTTACGCTTTTCCTTTCCTGCAGCGGCATATTCCCATTCCCTTTCTATTGGTAAACGATACTGATTGGTCTTTTTGCCTTGACTTTCAAGCAAAGAAAGCCATAAGCAATAGGTACGAGCTGCATACCAACTCACGCCAACCACCGGCTGCTCGTCTTCTTTAAAACGCCTATCATCATCAAATTTTGAGCGAAACTGTTTCGAAAGTTCAGATACTTCACCTAAAACTGTCTGAAATCCAGGAATTGTCTTCGCAAGTTCAAAAAGTTCGCTACTCAAGATATCATCGACTTGACCATTATCAACCGATTGCAGATAGTCAATAAACTTGCGATAGAGTTTATTGGTTACAGGATATTTGGCAACGTACAGGTCACCAACCGGCTCTTTACTGTATGCGGAACAGCAACCGTCCTTGATAAGGATATACTGGGCATTCTGTTCGACGGGACTGAAATATACATCTGTTAGCGGTTTGACTATTCCATCCGACGATTTTTGTTGAGTAGCTATGTTCAGATCAAGCAAAATGGATGCATTATGTTCATCGGATGCAATCACCTCATCAGCTTTCCTGCGTAACTCCTTGTCAACGGTCGGGTATTGCGTTATAAACTCCTTTGCTGCATCAACAGCCTGTTTAGTACCGATCGTTTTCAAACATTCCAGAAGGTAACTTTTCTGGACAAGAGCAGTAGACTTATCAAGAAGCTTTTCACGAAAAATAGCACATGTTTTTTGTGGTGCCTTACGTATGAGCGACTTCAAAAATTCGAGCGTTTGACGATCAAGAGTATCGTGTTTTCTCGACTCGAAAAACGCTTGCATAAATCTTTCGAAAAGAGCAGAGCTTACCTGCGCCATAAAAAACAGTAATGGTTCGTTCCACCAAGGGTTACCTACCTGATCAACAAGCATTTGCAACCGCTTATCCTCATCATTGACACTGTTGAGAAGTTGGATGCTGACAAGATACTCCCTGAATGTTTTATGACTGAATAGATAGGTTTTGCCAGATCTCCCTAATACCCCTGCCCGTTTGACAAAATTGTCACAAATGTCTACAGCGTATAGGGCTCGAAACTTTTTCTCCTCCAATTTTTCGATTTCATCTTGCATTTTTTGATGCATATCTATTTCTTCCGCTGTATCTATTTCATCGTCCTGCATCCACAAAGATATCGGGGCCAGCAGAAGTTTTGCCTGTTTTGGGGGAAGAAGTGGCTTGATATTTCTATCATTTTCCCTGCTATAGAGCAGATAATCCAATGCAATACGATACAACTCTTCCCGATCATCGGGAATAGTCTTGTTTTGTTTCCATAAAATGGCCATAATCTGTAAAAGCAGAGGAATCGCGGCTAATTCACGCAAACCTGTATTTTCTGGTTGTGCCAGATATTTTGCAAGCTCCTCTGCAGTTTTTAAAGCAGCTTCTCTTGTTTGTTGTTTTTGCAATTCATCGGATTCCTTTTTATCACGATAAAGATTTCGCAGATAGGTAGCACAAAACCATTTTTTCAAAAAGTCATTCTGCTGAGGGATGGTAAATGGCTTTACATAAGCTGTTGTTTTTTTTATTTTCAGAGCATTTCGCTCCTCCTCCCCAAACCCTTTGCCGCGTGTGGTTATTACAAAAAAAGCCTTGTCCCACTCTTTAGCTGCTTCAGAAAGCCATATACAGACTTGTATTCGCTGTTCGTTGTCACTTATTTCATCAAGACCGTCAAGTAGCACAAGTGACTTTTGATTTTTAAGGCGGTCATCAAAAAAACTTTTATCAATCTCAAGATGAGGCTCAAAACAGTTTGACAATTTTTCTGCGAGAGATTTTTCTACATCACCTGAAGCATCCATTTTACGCAACGGCATATATAATAACGGTACAGGCTCTTTAAAACCTGACAGCTTAATATTGCTGCTCAAAGCAAAATGATTAATGATGGTTGTTTTACCTGAACCTGGCTCTCCGATAATGAGCAACATACGTGACCTAGTGACTGCATATTCCAGAGCCTTTTCAGGAGTCTTATCACCTTGGGCACGCTCCCCCTCGTCTACAGAAATATCTAATGGCACAAAAGTATCGGGAAGATTAACAGCTTCATCACTGCCATCTATACCCGGCAGACTGAAAACCGAACTTTCACCAAGTTCTTTTATCAGGCGATCACGATAGGCTTCATCATTGTTTTGAAGCAATTGAACTTTCTTTTCTCTCTGAAATTTTACCTCCTCCTTTAACTCAGATTCTTTCTTTTTTGCAGCGTCATTATTTCTTTGCTCTCTTTCTTCCTTTCTGATATAAAAAGTCTTTATTGTGTAAATTACTACTATTATACTAACGATCAATCCGATAAATTGAATAACGCTTGGCCTGCTTGCAGAACTTTCTTGAGCTGGCACTTTGCCTGACAAACTTTTCGCTGCGATTGAATCTTTTGCAATCATACCAACAGCCCTTGCGCCTCCTAAATCAATCACAGTTGGAGCATCTTGATTTTTAGCTGTTTGTTTTGCATTAACATTACCTGCAATGCTGGCATAAAGAAAAAATGTGAGTAAAAAAATCCTGACAAAACAGGGCATCTGATAGCAGCTTACAGACTTTCCTGAACTTGAAATTTGCAGCCAGGTAACAGCCATAAAATGATATTTAATGGATTAACCGGAATGGAAATGGGTTGTTTAGAATATACTGCAAACTTTGGGGAATGCGTATTGCATAACAAACGAGCCAGCCGGCTCTTCAGCCCAAGCCTCCAGCGGGGAGGGCTGATTGCAGCTGCTGCAATAGGCCCATGGGCGGGTGGGGCAATGTGAGCGCAGCGAACGAGCCACGCCCGCCCCCCCGCTACTGTCCGCTCAAGATCGCCACTGCCCTGCCGCCTCCACCCTACAATGCTCACCCAGCAAAAGACAGAAGCCAAAGAGCACTGCACGCCGCCGCCAGATGCCAGATCGCAAGCAAACAGGCAGCAGACACCAAAGCAAGCAAGCAGCCAATGCAAGTTCCCCCACCAAAGCTCTTGGCAGCATTCGCAAACTCGTCTTCTACAGTTAGAAAAATCAAGTATTTTAATAATAACAAGTTAGCGTCTTCAAAAAAAGTGTTGGCACCACCTGATGGTGTTTTTTATGAATTCCAGCAACCCAACACTATACGGTACGAATACTCGGTGGCATAGCTACTCTTACTGCCTGAAAAACCTTGCCACATGTTCCTACACTGGCCGTTGTGATGGCAAGTGTGCGTCCGCTCTCCTCCACAGTTATTTCCTGCAGTGCCTTCAGGTCATGCTTGATATCCTCCCATTCAAACTGTAGGCCTGTCTGTTCCAATCGTTGATCAAGCTCCTTGCGCAGTATCAGTGCAAGAAAACTACAGAAGACATGGCCTCGTATCGTCTCATCCTGTTTATGGAAAACCGGTCGCGTCTCAAACACTGATTTTATATCTCGAAAGACCTGCTCCACCTGCCACAGCTCCTTGTACTTGAGCGCAACCTCTTCGGCAGAGAGTTCCTTCATATTGGTGCGTAGCACCCATTTGCCATCGAACTGAGCCTCTTCTTCGATTTTATCTTGATTGATACTCATGCTGCCGGTGTTGACTTTGAGGTAGCGGGCATAACCGCTATTGCCGATTAAGCCTTTCGGATTACTCTTGATTCGCTCCGTCAAATCAGCAATCATATTTTCACGAGTTGCACGATCTTTTCTGGCCTGACGAGAGTTCTGGCAAAGAATATAGCGTCGTCCTTCAATGACAACCTCTTTCACCGCAAGAGGTGATGGATCCTTGAGCAAATCACTTTCAGGGTATACTTCCTGGTAAGGAGCGGTGTCTGCAAACACTTCACCTCGGACTTCTTTGAGCTTTCGCATCCTGACTCCGAAAATATAGGACATGTTGACATCGGGATGCTCAAGCTTTGCAATGGTCTCAGCGCTGATCATACCTCGGTCTGCTACAATACAGAACTTCTTGATGTTAAAGCGACCTTGGAGTCTTGCTACCACAGGCAAGAGTATCTTGACATCGGTGGTATTACCTGGCCACATCTCGCTGCAAATGGGGCGACCGTTATTATCGAGCAAGGCTCCTGCGACCATCTGGTGAAGGTCTGGTCGATTGTCTTTTGTGTGTCCGAACCGACCAGTGGTTTTTCCTCCTGCACCTTCAAAATAAATTGATGTCGTATCGAAGAACACCAGATCAAGGCCGGTAAAAAGGTCACGATGTCGTTCAAAAAGAGTTTCCTCGATAAGGTCTTTATTGCATCGCGGGGAAAAAGGTGTGGCACCATCCTGCTCATCAAGAGCTTCACCAAGAAAAGCCATGGCTCGGTATTGATGATGCAGGGAAATATCATCCACGCCGCTGATGGCATAATCATGCCGCCAGCAATCACAACTCCGATCAGAACCGGAACAAAAGAGCCTATGAAGTACGGTAAGAAAAATGGTGCGCTCTACATCGAACTCAAACTTGCGTTCATCAAGAAGCTCACCTATGATTTGAGGAAGACCAAGCTCATTCCAAAGTCGATCAAAAATGAGAGCAGGCCCAATGCTGACAGCATGAGCTCCAGCTTCGCTTTTACCGGAGAGAATCAGGAGGGAGCTCTCTGAAAACTTGGCAAGCGATCGGATAATCGTTTCAATGTCACCCTTGGCTTGAAGCTGATCAAGACGACCCAGTGTTGCAATGACATGTTGTTTCGTCTTGCCCTGCTCTTTGCGGTTTACCACCAGTTGCAGGTATTGGTAACGACCGGATGTTTTGATGCGAGCAAACATGAAGGCCTCCTTTGATTTAGGACACCTTTATAATAACAATCATATCTATTTAATACAAGGGTATATAACTTATTCTGTGGCACCACCTTTTTGAAGTTTTCAAACCATCGATTAAGGAAATACAATAAGTTACGGAGCTTTTTTGGGCAAAAATTGACTCCAACTGTAGAAGATCAGGCAAACGCACCGATGCCGCTCCGCAGCTGGCGTTGTACTCATAAGCCTGCTGCATCTTCAGCAAAGAGCCGGATGCGTACCCGCGTCGGGCTCTTTAGCGATCTTCGTATGCACTGGCGCGCTATTTGCCTCAGCTTTTTGTTGCAAGTCCATCGTCTGGCGGCACGACGTGGGGGATTGATTGCCAATATTGCCCTGACTCGC
>Ga0364895_1031_pt2 | contig 44508 bp, 51 predicted proteins | sample SorcelJu500002C3_2_FD_206952 | JGI IMG/M metagenome (GOLD analysis project Ga0364895, IMG submission 206952) | Enriched cells from Trout Bog Lake Hypolimnion, Wisconsin, USA - BchlTB.July09.5000.02.C3 | ecosystem: Environmental > Aquatic > Freshwater > Lake > Hypolimnion/Profundal zone | place...
TTTCCTAGCGTCTTTGTTCAGGATGGGTCATATACCGGTCCCGCTGCTCAATGTAATAATCATTCATACCCCGCACACGAATGAATGGGTCTGTAGTCCAACCAGTCTTAGGAGTTACGAATGATTGCACATACAACATTGAGCCTGACTGTGCCGCCGTCCCGTGCAGCTCAGGATTGTTAACGGGACCGGTATATGACCCATCCTGAACAAAGACGCTAGGAAATCCCCGCACGGCTAACCCCCTTGCGCAATCCGATATCTTAGTAAGAGCGTTGTGAACATTGAGTAACCTAACTGTCAGGGGATTAATTTCCTGACTTTGGACGATGGATTGCTTGTGAATTGCTTCTAAAGCAAGAGCTAAGCGCTCCTGGTTATTAAAAACGCTCGTGGTCACATGATCATTGAAATACTTCCTTGAAATAGTAGGCATATATAATTCTCTTCGTTTATACAGTAACGCTATATCTAAACGTAGTTAAGGCCACAGGCCTGCAAGTAAGCGCAAACATTCATGTTTCTGGGCATAATCTAATGACCAGGTACCACCTGATAAAAGCGATGCGGATTGGAGAATAGGCCAGCATCAGCATTAGTATCAATCCACAGTTGTGTAGGTTGTTGCAACGTTATATTCGTCAACGTAATCCATGAGTTTGTTACACTCAGGTCACTTGATTCCTGTATACTGTAAGTATATCCGACTACCCCGCTTATAGTAACACCTGGATAGAGCCCTAGCGCAACCCCGGCGGGATTCACTATGACCTGCTCGCTAATATTTGTCACACTGCCAACTAGATTAGTCACTACAACTGAATACATGCCAGCGTTTGTGAATTGCATATTAGTGAACGTTAATGCTGCATTGGTGGCATAGGTAATAGCGACTCCATTATCAAACCACTGGTAGCTCAGCGGACCTGTCCCCCATGCCTGGACAGTGAAGGTTGCAGGCATTCCCCAATATGTTACTGCGCCAGGAAAACCTGTGACGATAAATGGGTACATCGAGAGGGCAGCGTTAGAGCTGATGATGGAGCCGGATGAATTTGTGATAGAAACAGCATACACGCCGAGATTGTTCTGTGTGACATTAGTGATTGCGAAACTAGTTTGCGTTGCTCCAGCCACATTCGTCCCATTGAAGGACCATTGGTAGCTCAACGGCGCTGTGCCAGTTGCTACGACATTAAAAGAAACATTATCGTAGGCGTGTACAACCTTAGACTGAGGCTGTGTAACAATGGCGAGTGGGGAATATATAGTAATTGAAGGTGACGAGGTGTATCCAATACCAGCATCGGTGATAACAATCTGAGTTACGCTGCCATTAGTAACGACGGCTGTTGCAGTAGCCCCAGTACCTCCACCTCCTTGAATCAACACGACGGGAGTACTAGTATAGCCACACCCTGAGTCGGTAATAGTTGCGCCGACGACAAAGCCATTCACAACCGTTGCAACTGCTGTGGCATTGTGAGGCACGCATGGGGTCGACGATTCCTCTAAATAAAGTTGCTGTACTTCAATAGATGCCAAGGCCCGGTTATAAAAACGAAGCTCATCTATGCTGCCACGGAAAGGCATTGTTCCATAACTGAAGTCTCCATGTCCCCACCCGTTTCCGAGAACCCCGATGCATGTTAAAGGCGAGTTCGGTACAACCTCCTCAAAGGGCGTGCTTGTCGCCAGAACGCCATTTAGGTACGCACTCAGGATACCAGTACTAGACTGACTGCCAGTAAACGTAATCGCTATATGGTTCCAGGTCCCAGTGAGAGCCGCAGGGACACTGATACCCTTCCAGAATGAGGGGTAAGCTACATTCCACGCCGAGACTCCTAAAACATTCGCCTGGGGAAATACTTCAACTGCGAACAAGTCGCCACCCCCAGATGCTGGACCTTCCTCGTACACAGATTGCTCTGTGGGGTCACCTGCATTAGGCATTGGGACATACAGCCAGGCGCACCAGCTCCAGTTTGATTGCTGAATAAAGAAGCTATTAGTCCCTAGAGCGAGAGAGGACGAGCCGTTGAATGTGGCAGCTAAATTTGTACCGGCTACAGCACCGAAGACAACATTACTACAAGTCAGGTTTGACTGATGTCCACTTTGGTCTATTCCATCTTGCTTAAGCGGATAATATGCGACTAAGCCATCTGTAAGTGAGTACTGTGGTCCGGATTCATATTGATAAAGTTGCTGAACATCAGTTGCGGACAAAGCTCGACTGTAAGCTCGAAACTCATCAATTGAGCCGTTGAAATATGTTCCTGCAAAGTATCCAATATAAAGAGGGCCACTTGCCGTGTTTAAGAGGGAGCCAGGTGGTGGATATGACTGAAAGGTCGTTGCATGTCCATCCAGATACATGGCGGTATGCGAACCATCGGATGCAACTAGCACCAGTTGGTGCCATGTTGAAAAGTCCCAGTTTGCAAAGTCCTTGTTCCATTGAAATAAATCTGAGCCTATTGCCAGGGTCATGAGGTTCGGAACTCCGTCCCATACAACATGGCCAAAAAAACTCCCTTCATCCCCGTTTATCTGTCCATAACCAAAGGCGTCACCTCGATAATCAACAGTATTGGTATATGGGTCTGGTTTGAACCACAAACTGAAGGTACGAGCGTTCGTTCCTAACGGCAAGTATTCACCAGAACTAACAATGGCGCTCATGTTGGTTACATTAAAGTAGAAGGCACTGTTAGGTTCACCAAATCGGTCTTCGGTCAGCATTGCTCCATTCACGGTTCCATTGTCACCTCCCACAATATCATTTGCATTGCCACTAAACGGGTAGTATGCAATCTCTCCATCTAGGAGCTTAGACTGCTGACCGGACTCATATTGGTAAATCTGTGCTACTTCGTCGGAAGAAAGCTCACGGTTGTATATACGAACGTCATCCAGCCATCCATCGTAATAGTCCGATGGAGCATATCCAAGAGAGATATTACCTTGCGGCACTTGCCATATCGTTCCTGGTGGGGGCATTTCTACCCAAGTCGACAACGATTTGCCGTCCACATATGCGAGAACTGCATTTGATGTTATACAACAAGCAAAGTGATGCCAATTACCATCAGTGAAAGGTTGAGAGGGATTGTCGTAGCTCTTATAGCCTCCGTTGTTTCCAAGTATTTCAAGGCTTGTTATCCAGAACGTGACATTAATATAGGGTTGTGAAGAATTGCCAGTGCCAATATAGAACATTGGTGCAACAAGCGAGCTTGAGACGATATTTGAACTCTGGCGAAACCACCATGCAAAGGATGCATTCACTGCCCCTCTGAGTAGATTGCTTCCGGTCATTGTAATAGCTGGGGACATGTTTCGGTTAAAATCGTACGCAGTATTTGGAACATTAAATCTGTCCGAGGCTATGGAGGCATTCACCACAGTTCCATTATCTCCCCCAACTATGTCCCGTGCATTTCCATTAAAGGGATAATAAGCAACTAGGCCATTGGTAAGAAACGTCTGGCCTTGGAGTGGAATTGCAACAAGTACGGTGATGGCCAGAATGGCAGAGAGTGCCTTTAGGGATTTCATATTTATGTTCATAATGCGGGAAGGTCAACTTGGTAATATGCAGAGATTACAGCACGGCATCTGACGAAGTGTGAGCAAACTGTCCCGGCAGTTAGGGCTAGATGCAGCGTGAGGTTGCCGTGATGGTGACCGTGAGGACTGCGTCAGCTCCCCACACCGGATTACCGGGTCATCGGTGGGGACCTCGTTCGACGGTGAGGCTGTTGGCTGCATGAGAACATCTTAGAAGTTCGACAGCCATGGTCAAGGGCTGTTTTCAGCGAAGCGATGACCACCGGCGCAGCCCTGGGCACGAGGCTTTCATAGCCGGGTGGTCCGGAGCCGCCTAGTGTGGAGGCCCGATAGACAGAACCACCATGAAGGTCTTCGGTCAAGCGGAGAGCACGGAGAAGCGGACGGCTCCGGAGGTTAGTTCTGCGTCACCGGCTCAACACCCTGGGCACGTATCCCTTGCCAGCCAGAATGCCACCCACCGCCAGCCTGGTCCTTGAGGTCATTGCGGATGCCGAGGTCGAACTGGTCCTTGACTGCGGGTGGGACAAGCTCTTTGAACACCTTGCGGTTCACGGGAGCCATATCCCTCCGCTTCAGGTACTCCAGGAAGAGCGCATAGCCGTCATTGAGGGTCAACACTTCCCCTGCTTGACGCTCCAGGACCTGCTCCACAAAACAACGAGCCACACGTTCAATAATCTCAGGTCCTTGTTCCCGTACGTGCTTTGAATCAATACCGAAGAAGCTGGCATCTGTGGCTAAGATGCTTCGTGCCCGGTGCAGTATTGAGCGTATTGTCTTGTCACTCCTGAACTCACAGCACAGGTTCATAACGTGGATATTGTGGGGCACCTCTTCTGCACATCGAATCATGTAGGCACGCATTAAGTTACCAAGCTTGTCCTCGCTGACTTGCCTATATATTCCGTCAGCGCAATCCTTGTAATAAAAGCCCATTTCAGACTCAATATACACCACTTTATGTCCCAATCTTGTGTCACCACCTAACACAGCCGCCATGAAATCTGTGTTCATGGCAATTGGTGCGATGGTCTGTATTCCATCATCAACGGATTGCACAGCCTCAAGAAATGGCGTACCAAAGCGTTTTGCTGCATCTGGAAAGTTCTTAGAGAACCATTCGCTAGGTGTCCTTGGCTCTGTCTTGTAACTGTTATCACCCAGGAGTAACGGGTCTGGTTCATATCTCTTTAGTAACAACTTGTGTACTTTATACTTGTTACACTCTATCGTGGATTCTGTTGATACCATTGCAAAAGCTCCTCATCTGTAAGTTGTTTGGATGGCTGACCTGTCTCCTTGCGCAAGAACGACAATCTCCATTCACTTTCGGACCAGATCTTTCTTGCCTTGTCGAGTGTTTCTAGTCGTTCTATATACCTGTTACTGTCACCTTTCATATGTGTTATTCCGAATATGCAGAATGTATTGTGCCGTACTACCATATAATACACTAGGCAGATGTCTATTTGCAACACATGATACTAGCTCTATTGTGTGCCCAGTAATGAATCTGGGCTCTATCACATAATCACAAATACGCCACCAACTTATTGTATGTAATAAGATGAGAAGTAAGATGAGACAAAAAAACCCTGCACACAGGCAGGGTCGGGAATGCGAATGACGAGAGTGAAGAAGTTACTCTCTTGGAAAATACTTCGTTCCCTTCTTGGTGAACCATTTGGCATCACCTTTGGACCTATTCAGCAATGCTTTCTTAATCTTATCCTCAGGGAATCCCAAAGGAACCAACTTAGCCACCACCTCCGCTTCCTCTATGCCTGCGGCCCCGGCTGCATTAATCTCTTTCTGGGCAGAGGCGTCTACTCGTGGCTTACTGGTTCGGGTGGCTTTAGTTACAGTTTCTGACAGCTTCCCACCAATTGTAACCTCGATATTAGCCAGCTTAGCCAACTTCTCTATCTCGGCGGTTACGCCCGTCTTTAACTTTGCTTGCACTTCTTCATGTACAAATGCAACCGATTCCGCTAATTCCTTGGTTTCATCGAAGGACAATGCGGCGATTTCTTCTTTTGTTGGCAACTTAAACTTCACTGCCATATTAATTAGCCTTTCATCATGACTTGTTTGCTGCTTCACCGACAAGCAAAAGAATACATAGTACGGGCAAACATGCAAGAGATGTTTTTGACCATCAGGCAAGAGTTTAAGCGGTCGATGGGGTAAACACTGGCCTGAATGGCCGCTTGATGACTACCTGCAAGAGTTTATGGGGGTGTGGATGATTGAGGGGAAAACTTAAGGATACGCCCACATTCCTACCGTCGAGCCGGTGGAATCATCGCAGAATGGCGCTAGAAGGCCCCAGGAACGTACGGGGAAGCTCTTGGCCCCGTTGGCCAACCCGGTTGCTGGAAAGACCTCCTAGACAATTCCTGAGCGAAAGGCACGCCCCTCACGCCTGGCTCAAATCTCTACCCGGCACGTTGACCTCGGCGCTTGGTACCTCCTGGTGCTTCACTGGAGCTTGGGTTCATCGCCAGCAGTGCCAGCCCGTCAAACTCCAGAATCTGGAAACACGACCGAAGGAGGCAGGCGGTCATCCCCAGTTAGCTTGCTGTTTATCTTGAGAAGGTTCTTCAGCAGGACATGTAGTTTAGTGGCGAAACGTTCAATGTAGTATGCATCAAAGCCACCATCTGCTGGAGCAGGGTTATTGATAGAAACACGAATACAGTGATTAATGATAGCAAGGAGTCTAGATACTGTAATATCAGGATTGCTCTCGAAAAACTCACGGGCCTTGTTTAAGCTCTTTTCATCGTACATTACCTGCAAATCATGCCTAGTTGCGCCATCATAGTAACCTATTCGAGTTAAAGCAAGTAACGCAGCTTTCAAAACCTCTGCTTTCTCAGTAGCAGTTAGAGTTGCGTCTGCCTCCTTGCTAGCTAATGGGCTCTTATATTGCTGACAACGGTTATCATACTCTTGTTCTTCTTCGCTTAGTTTAAGTTTCTCGGCAGCCTTCTGTTGACTACTGTTCACCTTATCAATCTCCTTTTGACGCTTTTCTTGTCTCCTCTGTCTAAGTGACTGCCGTACGTAATCTTCACCTTTCTCGATTACCCATTCAGCATATCTGCCATTAATGACATCCAAAGGCTCATCACCAGTCAACACACCCTGGCTATTGAGTATGTCATCTACGGCACCGCAACTTACACTAACCTCGGGTGGCGACGCAGGCACAGAGGCAGATAAACTATCAGAAGGGGCGGCGGGCGTAACACCACTCTCTACATTTGACGTGAATTGATTCCCCCTAGCAGCCTGTTGAAGAAAGGCGTTTTTTGAAGAAGCGCCCATTCCAGGCAAAAACTCCGGTTGTTTCATTCGCTACCCAACGCTGTAACCTGAAGCATATTCCGCCGTATGGTGAGATCTTTTTCTCGGGTGGGTTTGTTCTGTCCATACCCAACAGCTCACATCCCACGACCAGAATCGTTCGCCAAACGAGAAAAAGGGCTTTCCCCATCGCCGCCAACTGTTTTGGCGTGCCCACTCCGAAGAGTTTCCGCATCAACTGCGATAGGTTATAGATAGCCGCCGACAGCTTGAATCGCTTGTTTAAGTTTTCCAGTCCTCTCAAGGTCGTTCGCCTCGCTCCGCCCGCATCCAGGATATGAGCGAAACTCCTTTCCAGGTGCATTCCGCGGCGCTTGAGCAGCTCCTTGCCTGACTTGCTGGAAGCACTCCGCTTGGCTTTGCGCACCACCTCCGCTTCTTCTTTGTCCAGGTTCTCCAGTTTCCGGTTCTTGACCGGATCGGAAATTACGGTCCGAATTCCTTCCGACTGCAACTGCTTCATCTCCGCCACCGCGTGGTAACCTTTGTCGGCGGTGGTGCTCTCAATGGTCAAAGTATCGGCATCCGCATCTTGCGCCTGATTGATATTCACTTGAGCTTGCAGCACATGCTGGCTCAAATCCTTCTGATCAGTTTCATTACCCAAACGAACCTCCGCCTGTAAAATCGCACCGGTGTCCAGGTCCACAGTATGCTCCGGCTTGTAGATCATATCGGTGGCGCCTGCCTTGGTGAGCCCGATCTTGGCGTCCGGATCATTCGGATTGACCCACTCCTCATTGCTCATCTTTTTAGGCCGCTTGCGGTCAAACTGGCGAACCGCGTCGGTGTCCTTGGGATCAATGCCGTTCTCGCTGGCCAAACGCCGGACATATTCCCAATACGCTTCCTCAGTGTTGCGGTTGATGAGGCTCTTGAGCGCGGCATTGGCCTCGATGACCGACGCATCGATGCCGACGTTCTTTCCTTTGAGCAGGCCGTGCTCATCCAAGGCGCTGAGAATGAGGATAAAGACCTGGTCATAAACCTCGGGACCCAGCCTATCGCGGATTATGGATAAAGTGGTGTGATCCGGGGTGGTTTCGGTCAGAGAGTAGCCGAGGAACGCGCGGATAGAGATGGAATCACTACAACGCTCGGCGATGCCACGCTCGCTACCAATGTTCTCGAAGAAACCGACCATGAGCATTTTGAAGTAGACAACTGGGTCGATGCCGGGGCGGCCCCGCCCGTTTGCCGAATAGGCGGGCGCGCAAAGAGAACGAGCTTTCCCCGCGAAATCGAAAGAATTGAGAGTCTGTTCGAGTTTGGCGAAAAACGGGCTGGTGGCGGGCCGCACCAACTCGGAAAAAGGGATGAAGAGCTCAGGGGCGGCCAAAAAGTGCGGTTTGAACACGACACTATTATGTCTTATATTACAAAGAGGTCTATACAAATCGTCTACTGTTGCTTTTTATTTCAACAGGCTGCTAGACCCGGCTGACCTGAAGCGGGCGGAAGGGGAGAAGGCACTGGATGACCTGGCCCCGTTGCTGGAACTGCTCAACCAAAAGCCGCTGACGACGGGCGAGTGGGAAAAAGTTGCCGAGGTCGAAGGTTACACCCACGCCACGTTTTTCCGAAAACTGAACGAACTGGAGAAGGCGAAGCTGGTGCAGAAAGATCGTAAGGCCAGAACGTGGTCACTCGCGGGGACGCAGCTCGATCTAGCCGCCAACGGTCCCACCCCTGATACCGCTGAGACCGATGATACTTTTGAGACTTTTGAGACCTCTGATACCGCCAGGACAAGGATTCGAAGCGGCCACGAGGTATCAAGCATCAAGAGTGTCACAAGTCTCAACGACAACACATGAAGTAAACCAGCACGCTTTCCACGCCAAGAACTGCCCACTTCGAGGCGTGGGCAACAAAAACACAACATGGGCAAAATAAGTATATGAATAACAAAAACAGTACTGGAACACTTCGCAAGCTTGATTCCCAAAGGGCATCTCGTGTCGCGGAGAAGAAGCAATCGTTAGTACACAATCGGTTAGGCGCCCTGGCAAGACGCAATGGCCTCCTATTGCAAAAGTGCCGGACTCACAACACAAAGCACCCGGATTATCAAACCTTCCGCCTCAAAAACACATCCGGCGAGCGAGTTCATTCCGCTGGCCCGGGTGAGTACGGTCTGACGCTCGCACAGGTGGAGGAATACCTAAACCAATATGCCCTCACAAGGGGTGCAAGGGAGGGCTATAGAATCAGCATACCACTCAATATAGAAATGGTCGGCAACGTGTTTGAATGCTTGCTCAAAACTCTGAATCAATACTATGCACTTACTGAGGAGAAGAAGAGGAGAGGCATCATTTGGATGTTTTACGATTGCCCCGAGTGCCATGCTCTGAACTATACCGACAACATCGAGGACCGTTTTGCTGAGTGCTTTGAGTGCGGCCATCCAATGTCCTTGCCTGAGGTCTAGCCAATACTCTCGAGGCTCCCCGTGATCCGTTCAGAGGAGCGCACGAGAACGCTGACGTCATCATACCCCTGGTCGGTCCACCCCGGCCAGGGTTTTGTTTGCCTTGGTTTGGCCCACATCAAAATGCGCAACACCGACAGGCACTCCATAAGGGTTGACGGCTTGACAGTTTATAGCTACACTGGATTTCACGTTCGTGAATTAAAAGAATCTCTAAGATAGCAGAGGGGGCTTGACATGGTTTCGCAGCTCCTATAAAATTAGTTATAGATTCGACAACTCAAAGAATCTTGCCTCGAACGAACTTCAAATCGGGCACGTAGGCGGAAAACTTCAACGCCTTCATCACACCGCAACTCAAAGGTGTTGCGCGAGCCAGTGTGTATTACTGGTCAGCGCCTAAACAGAGCAAGCGTGTGATCTGCTTGCGGGCTGAATTCATACAATCCAGCTCAGTGATAGTTGAATGACCCACAAAGGGTTTATGCATACATGAATGATTCGAATGATATTCCAATTGGCGATGAGCCAATAATCCAGTTCGACCTCACATTGGACAAAGCAGAAGATGAGGTCAAAGCCAACCTGATACTTTCCGAAAAGGACGCTAACCAGGTTGACAAATCTCCCCTCACGACCAAGGATAGAGTCTTGTTGGTCCAGTGTGAGCAGGACATCGAGGACTCCCTTGCCTCGTTTTATACGGTTGGGCGGCGTCTCTACGAGATCAAAACGAAAAAGCTCTATCGAGAGACCCATGATTCCTTCCCTGATTACTGCCAAGAAAGATTCGGCTTCGGCAAACACTACGCCAACCGAGTAATTCAGGCGGCAGGAACTGTAGATAACCTCAAGGCGGTGACAATTGGCACCACTTCTATTCCCACCAACGAAGCTCAAGCCCGGACGTTAAACGGTCTGGAGCCAAAGGAACAGGTCCAGGTGGCGGCACAGGTAAAGAGCAACGTCGGCGACCGGGAGCCAACCACCGAGGACTTCGAGCAGGCAAAGCAGGAAGTCACTGGTCGAACACGCACGAAGAAAAGTGCAAAGTCCAATGGCAAAAAGAAGAACAGAGTAGATTCGAAGATCCTCCCGCTGCCCATGAATGCTCAAGAAAAGGTGCGGCTTCAGTCACCTGCGGAATTCCATAAAGGGATCAAGCTCCCATCTCTCAGGGAACTCAGCGACAAGGCTACCACACTGAGCAACATCGGCTGGAATAGTAGCAGGAAGAAGGAAACGGATAAATTAATCCGCGAGTTAACACATTGGCTTCCACTATACGCTGAATGGGAGCAGGCAAGCATCGGTGCCGATCAACAACAGGAGGCCGCATGATGAGAATTCCACGATACCAAGAACCCCGGCCAACAGAGTCAGGGGTGGCCGCAACGACAACTACAACATCGACTGGACCACAAACACCCAGTCATAACCAGAAAGTCAATAATATGATAACAGCAGAAATCCCGCGAGAGGTTAGCTTTGATCTGCCAGAAGGGCGGTATCGAGCGCGAATCTCAAACATCAAACCTAAAATGAAGCAAGCTGGCTCAGGTCCCCAGGAATGGATAAAGTTCATTTTTGAGGTTGAGGTTCCCGGTTTGTCCGAAAAGTTCAACACCATGGCAGTGAGGGCATTTAGGCTCGATCTCAATCAAGGTAGCGAACTTCGAAATTGGTTAACTGGCCTTTTGGGGCGGCAGTTCTTTAAGGAGCACTCCGGCCAACCCATGAGCTTCGACTCCCTTACTGGTTTGGAGTGTGAAATTGACCTAGAGCATTTCCAGGGCAACGGATACGACCAGCCGTTGGTTGTGCCAGCGAGATTGTTTCCAGCCACTTCCAAGGAGCCTCAAATCCAACGGATGAGGGAGGAGCAGGATTAACCAAATGACCTCCAGGTTGGCCGCTAAAACTAATGGCGGTCAACCTGCGGGCCAAAGGAGATCCGATATGAGAATTGACGTTAACGATTTGAAAAAGCGGTGCCCATTGCCGTCCCTTATGCAGTTGGTTGGCCTGGGCCAATACGCTAAACCATCCTCGCGTTCTCCCTTGCGCCCAGATGAGAAGCCGTCCTGGGGCATCTTCCAGTACCAGGGACGTTGGATGTATAAGGACTTTGCCACAGGGGAGGTGGGCGACGAGATAGGTTTGCTGGCCAGGATTCACAAGCTAAACCCGCACGATGACTTTTTGAAGGTCCTGAGGATATATAACGACCTGGTCAAAGGGAAGAAACTCAAAACCATCCCGGCTACCTTAACGCCAACATCTGCTCCAAAAGCAAAGCCGGATGCGACGGGACTTGGGACTGGCACTTATGAGCAGCTCGAACGATTGGCTGAGCTGCGTGGGATATCAGTTGCTGGACTTCGGTATGCCCAAGAGCGCGGCGTTCTGATTTTTGGCGAATGGTGTGGCTTCCAGGTTTACGGAGTTCAGGATCAGACCGGGCGATTGATTGAGATTCGCCGTCTTGATGGCCAGAACTTCCCAGCTTACGGCAACCTGGGTCTGCGAAAAAGTCATGCATTGAAGGGCAGCCAAAAGAATTGGCCATTGGGGACCTTGGAAGCCGATGGCTGCGATTACTTGGCGCTGGCGGAAGGGTTGCCTGATTTCTTGGCGCTGCATCAATACGTGGTGGACGAGGGCGCGGAGGGGAGGGTTGGCCCAGTAGCTATGTTGTCGTCGGCTTGTTTGATTTCTCCTGAGGCCGTGCATCATTTTCGGGGTAAACACGTTCGGATCTACCCACATGTTGACGATGCCGGTATCAAGGGAGCCGGTAGATGGCAGCAGCAGTTGAAGCAAGCCGGAGCGAGGAAGGTGGATTTCTTTAACCTGTCCGTTTTTTCGAACCAGGGCAGCAGCGTGAAAGATCTGTGTGATTTTAACCGGCTCAAGAGTGCAGGCGGTGAGTTTATAGAAAGGACGATTTTACCATGAGTGCAGTTGTTGAAAGTATTTCGGACATCCAAAAGGTGCGGCCAATTCCTCCACCTTCGCCGGATGAGTTGCCGGTCAGGATTGTGGGTTCGGAGGATACCGGCGACGAGGAGGGTGGTGTTGTAGCCAAGAGCCTGAACGAGTTGAAGAGGCCTGTGAAGACCGATGGCCAGGAGTTGTTGAAGAATCGCTTTTTATGCAGGGGTGGTGGTCTGTTGATGGTTGGTCCAACGGGCGTAGGAAAATCCAGCCTGTCGATGCAGATGATGATTTCCTGGGCTTTGGGCCTTGCCACGTTTGGAATTCAGCCAGCGAGTCCAATCAAGTCGTTGTTGATCCAGGCCGAAAATGATGATGGTGACCTGGCTGAGATGAGGGACGGCGTTTTCTCCGGATTGAACCTGAGTGATGCCGACCGTGAATTGGCTTGCTCACGGATCTTTGTGGTGCAGGAAAACACCCGGACATCGGAGGACTTCTTTAACGAGACGGTTAGGCCCATGTTGGAGGAGATCAAACCCGACCTGCTGTGGATTGACCCGGCCTTGGCTTACCTGGGCGGCGAAAACAACTCCCAGCAAGCCGTCGGGGCATTTCTGCGTAACCATTTGAATCCATTGCTAACGGAGTTCAATTGCGCCGCCGTTGTCATTCACCACACGAACAAGCCATATACCGGACCAGACAGAAGAGCACCCGTTGACTTTGCCTATTTGGGAGGTGGATCTGCAGAATGGGCTAATTGGTCGAGGGCAATCCTCACGTTGCAGAAGACCGATGCCGCCAATGTATTTGAACTCAGGGCGGCCAAGAGAGGGAACAGGTTAGGTTGGAAGGAAGCTGATGAGTCAACCGTGGCTTACAACAGGTTCATTGCCCACAACAAGGAACCCGGCACTATTTGCTGGGTGGAAGTCGAACCGGAGTTTGTCGAGGGTCTGGGACTCGGCAACTGCAAGTCGGAGGATGATGTTTTGAAGCACGTTCCTCATTGTAGCCCGATAACGAAGAATACCCTGCTCAAGATCTGTTCAAAGAATGGACTGGGAGTGAACCGGGCCAGATTGCTGCTTGATGGGCTTGTATCAAACGGAACGGTGTATGAATTGCATCGCCAGCGGAAGGGTTGTCGTGCTGAAACGTTTCTTGCCCGTGGTCCAAAGCCAACGGGTTTGTCCGACGAGGAGATCTTCACGATGTTTTTAACGGGCATTTCGACCCGTGAAGAACCCGTGAAAAACACCCCTGGGAGTTCTTCACACTTCACCCCCCCTTTAGGGGGTGTGAAGAACTCCCGTGAAGAACGTGATGATGAGGGTAGTGAGGTTGCTCTTTTGCCGGTTGATGGAACAAACGCCCGTGAAGATCGACCTCATGAAGATCTGCCAACTAATGATATCGACGCTAGTCTGCCCCGTATGGATGTCCCTGAAAGCCCTACTACACCTCCTGTCGGTCCTATCCAACCACCGCAGGAAGAGACCGTGCTTGATCGGCTGCGCGCATTGAAGCTCCCAGCCTCTGAGGCCCCACAGAGTTCTTCCATAGCCGACCCAGGTGGCATTAGAAATTCACCGCAAGCACCAATCCAAACGACTCCACCGGTTCCCTCGACTCCCCAATTCCCTAAAATGCGAGAAGCCTGCCCACCAGACCCTGAACTCCTTGCCGCCGTCCGAAGCCGACATCGAGGGCCAACATATGCAGACGCCCTGTTAACGCTAGGCCCAATTCTCCTGAACGACGAGGAATCAACCCCTTGGATGTCACTCCAAAAGATCAGCAACGAATGCACCAAGCACTGGAAAAGCCTACCGCGCTTGGGCTATTCGCTTCGCCAAGTGAGTGATTGGGCCGAGGGTTACTTCCACCTGTGCGGAGAGGTTCGAGGCCAAGCGGTAAGGGTCCGGGCTAAGCCTAAATGGAACGAAGGTCACCGCCGAGATGAACTGCTTCTTCAGTTCGTCAAAGTCTACCCCGATGGCACCTGCAACTGAATATATGAAGACAGATCACATGAACGAAAATCAACACCCCTTGATGAGCGAGGAAGCCTTTGTGGCCTATGTGGAGCGAGAAAAGCGTAAAATCGCAGAAGAAGGGTGGCGAGAAGTTAGCGGCGATTCAGGAAAACCTTGCCCGATACCTCTTGAGGAATTCTATGCATTGGGAAAGATGAAGGCCCTGGAGAAGATACAGAAAATGGGGCTTGAGCCACTGAATCACCCTGGCACACCCGAATATGAGGAATGCATGTCCGACCTGCGCGAGATGATTGCGTTCGACAAAACACCCAGGTTCCCACAATTCGTAGCCCAAGAAAGGAAGGAGCCCAATGGCAAACAACAATAGCGGCCAGATTGATTACAGGGCAGAACGTGAACGCATGGTGCAGTTGGAAAAGGCCAGGAAGCTTTGGATGGAGTCGGAGTGGCGGTTGAACTTCCTGCGAACCGAAACCGGCACTCCAACTCCACCCGCAAGCGACGAGGAGATTCTCGTATGGTTTCAGCAATGCCAGAAATAACCCACGAGCAGCTAAACACGGCCAGGTTGCAGCTCAGGAAGTGGGAACCGGAACCTTGGCTACTGTCGGATTATGCCGTGGACCGAAAGGCGATTGCCCCTTCCGAGTGGTTTTCGAAGATGTTCCCGATCCAAGCGAAAAACCAAGGCTGCCCATTTATTGAGTTGGCAGAGGATCGATCTGACGGCCTGACGAAGATCAATCCCCTGGCACCCAACCTCGACTTCCTGGCGGCGATCTTGGGCGGCGATTCCGGGCTCGGTCACCAGGCAATCTACTTGGAGGGTGACTGTCAGTTTTATTACAAGGATCAACCCAGCGGCATCTTCAAACCCACCAGCGATGAAAAGATGGCCAACCTGCTTCGTGCCCTTCTGATGCGATGCGCCGAGGAATTGCCAGATACGGTCCACAAGCTGAATCTCTTCCTGGACTTCCGTAGTGACAAGACCATCCGGGCCATCGTTCACCGTGCCAAATCCATTCTCGCCGCCGACCATACCTTTTTCTCCGTGGATTCCAAGCACCAGAGGCAGAAGGGGCCGGAGTTGCACGAGAGGCTGGCAAGGGTGTTCGCGGAAGAATTACTAGAACGAAAGCCTGGGGAATTTCTGACCGTGACCAACGCCTACCTGGTCTTCAACGAGTTTCTTAAACTAAGGTCCATGGTGCCGGTTAAGCGCTCGATCTTCAAGGGGATGCTGGCGCCGTTGGTCCGTGAATTCTACGACCTTGGGCTAAGAAACGACGTAATCGACAGAAAAACGAATAAGCAAACGGCAGGCTGGAAGGATCTAGCGGCCCAGGAGGTCAAAACACCGGGGTCCACATCCTGAAATTGCAAGGAACCGGCTCACCGTTTGGTCCGATGGCCTTGAATTGCACACAATTGATCCCTGGCGCGTTTGGAGCACCCGGACCACCTCAACGTACCGGCCGAGCGCTCAAAGCGGTTCCAGGATCAACTACGCGCAACCAAAGGGCATGCAGGAAGTCACCTTCAGCCAGGCCAAGGGTTCTCTCCGCCTTCAACCACCAACTTCGGACTCCTCGCAACTATCATTTTCGAACTCAGCGGCAACTTTACCTTACTTCCTCTTTTTTGAAGTTACTTACAGTTTCCTATCCTTCACTTTCCTGGCCTTGGTCCCGTTCGTTACATTTTCCCAGGCACCATTGATTTGACGCCTGTTCCCTATGGCGCCTGGAGCAAACAATGATGCTGCTGGCGCTCATTGGCATGCTTGGTCGCCTTGGGCTGGGTAGGGCGTGGTCAACTCAAGAGGACAGGCCAGGAACCCAACCTGCATCATCTCCCACGCTTTCCCTGTCCATCTCCCGGTTTCTGATATTTGTGATTGCTGGAAAATGTAGGGAACTTGATCGCGCCTTGGACCTCGGCGCTTTGGCGATAATTAACCACCCCCCATCTTGTTGTTTGGGGGATTCTGTAGGATAGCCGCCAGCCCTCCCTCGTGAACTGGGATAATGTTTGGGCCGGTTTCCTACATAAACCGGAATTGGATATATGTAGGATAACGGCGTCGCTCCCCATAGCACTGGTCTTTCTCTTGTGGACGTCCTGCGAGCTTTGGCCTGTCAGGTGTTTCAGGGTTCGTTTTCAGGAGCTGCTTGGCCTGCGGCAGCAAACAGACGCTTGGCTCCGGCCAGGGTCGCGTAGCCTGAATAACCGTGCTCCTTAGCCCATGCGCGAATCAGGTCTACGCATCTGGCTGGGCTGTTGGTCCGTCGGATGGTTTCCAAGTAGGCTCTTGCCTCCTGCTCCTGCTTTGTTGCGACGGGGTTCTTGAGAGCAACTATGGTCGTTGGGGTTGCCTGGAATCTTTTGTCTCCCGCGACCTTGGCTGCAAAAGTCGGAGATTCAGCCGAGATCCGGGCGAGTTCGGCGTCGGTAAAGGTGAGGATCTTCATTTTGTAGGACCGATCAGCCTCCAAACTAATCAGCCTCAGCTCTTGAGCAACTTTTCGAGCTTGGCCAGGTGCTTCAAGGCATCTTCCATTTTCTTTTCCTCCAACGCCGTCCGCAGGCTGGTCAGGAGTTCATTAACCTCATCTTTCTGATCCGATTCTTTCGACTTCCGCTTCTTCCGCTTTTTCTTGGGCAGACCAAGTGAGTCTTCCACAATCTTCGAAGTGACTTTTCCTTCACCAGCCGTCTTTACAATCGCTTTCCATTTCCCTGGGAATTCATCGGCCTCCAGTTTCAAGAAGGGCCGCATCTGGAATTCATTGGCTGGTTTAGGCGTTTCTTCCGGCAACAGCTTAATCCTCTCCGCGCTGCCAATTAGTTTGTTGGCGTAACTCCGGCCGAATCCCCACCGCTCCTGGCAGTAGGTGTTGAAATTCTTGTGGGTTTCCCGGTACAGCTGCTTTTCCTTGATCTCTGCGATGGCGCTCCCAACCTCAAAAAAGTCTTCGAGCTTGGCATCGATGACCTTCTCGAGCTTGGCCAGTTGCTGCTTCTCCTCCTGGTTCAGTGGTTTGATCACCTCAAGGCTGGTCGATTGGACGTCCGCTGCCTCATCTTTTCCTTCGCCCTTCGGTTGGTTCTTTGGGGTGCTGGTTTTTTTCATTATCTCGGCAGTATGGGAAGGAGGCAAAAACATGCAAATCAATTCCGCATGTCGTTGCAGGGCATGAACATAGGCCAAAGGTGACGATTGTCATCTTCGGGGTTTACAAGTAGATATTCCCTGAGCAAGTTCGATTACTTGCGACCTCGAATTCACGCTGCTGGTCTTGAATACGGCGTTGCTCCCGTGACCTTGTGCTCTTGCTTCACCTTCACCAGTCGTTTCTGCCACTCCGCATTGCACCGGCTGCCCAAATCCATGCCGGTTAATCCATTCACCACGGACCAGATCCGCATCTCCCAATCACACAGATCGTCAATAGCGCCGGTGCCCTCCAATCGTATCTGCCTGCTGGGCCATTCAAGCACATATCCATCAACGCCCGCAAACTGATTTCTCGCTTGCCTGCTTTCAGAGAGTTGTCCATGAATCGCCTCTTCGTTGCTCCGGTCACCCCAACCACGCCTGGCTCCTCCCGGGTCAGCACTGTACGGAGCCGCCTGCGAGAGCAGACGGCCCGGCCAGGAGCATGTCGTGGATTATTTTCCTTTGACGTCGGCACTCCTCACAATCCGCTTCATCGTCCAATAACACTTGCTTCTGTGCTAGGGTTTCGAGGAAAGCGTCACGGCGGGCTTCAACCTCGTGGTTTCGCATGATTGTCTCTGTTGGATCTGGTCCCTTTCCTTGCTTATAGAGCAAGGCAGCGAGTGTCATCTCGTCAGAACTCATGTGGCGCACGTCGTACTCAGAAACGAGCGACTGCTTCAAAGGGGTGTCCAAATACTTGGACTTCGTTCTGCTCAATTGCTTTAGAGCGAACACCCCACCTAGATGGGCGGTTAAGCTGTTGTATGCGGACTGAATCTGCTCGGGGCGCAGCTTATTGACGTCAGACCGACAGGAAGTTGGAAATGGCTTTTGGATTTCAACCAATGCGGCTTTGAGACGACTTGGGAACTGTTCGTTCAGCCAAAGCCCTTGATCGAAGAAACTCTTCACCAGAGCGTTCCGATAAGTGAGAATCCAATCATCAACAGTGCGTTTCAGACATTCGTTGTAATCTCGTTGCACGGTTGACTGTGCTTTAGACAAAAAGGGTTGTAGCTGACGCTCAGCGACATTGTGTTTGTTTGTGATCGCTGCTTGCTCTTCGAGGAGACTCTTCAGAGGCTTCTTTCTGAATCTGTTCTTGATGTGGCGGACCAGTCCGACGAGAAAGATTAGAGTTGGAACCAATCCCATGAGAGACACAACTGCCGAGATAATGACTTTTTGTTCCGGCGGCGTATCGGCTTTCATGTCGAAACCAGCAGGATCAAAGAAACTTAGAACGCCCACAAAGAGACACAAGAGACCGATGAAACCCAGAAGGCCCAAACACCCAAACCCTAGGGTCTTTTTTCCCTTGATGTCTCCTTCCAGCCTTCTGAGTTCGCCCTTTAGCCTGCCTACCTCGGCCTGCAACGCCAGAGCCTCTTCAGGTAAGATAGCATGGGTAGAAGTCGGCTTAGATGAAACCAGACGTTTGATTTTAATCGCTAGCAGTTTGCATTCATCTGGAACAGGAGGTGAATGGTAGAACTGAGCAACATTCATTTCCACTTTCGCCATCTCCTCAGCGCTTTCTCCTTGACAGTCCTCGGGATTCAGCCCTCCCAACAACCTTTCGAGAAAGGTGTCCAATCGGGTTGCCTCATCACTCTCTTTGAGAAACAGCACTTGCTTCTCGTAGTCCAGGTACTTTCGCGCTTCTCGGTCCTGTCGCCTGAGTTCAGCGAGTTGTGCGCTCGCCTGCCTTTGCCTTTGCTCTTCTGCTTCTCTGGCCGCTCGTTCCACGGCTTCCCGTTGGCGGGTTGCTTCGCGGCGAGTTCCTTCCAGAGCCTCGGTTGCCTTCTCCCGGGCAATCCTCTCATCCCTGAGGTAATCCTCGTTTGCGCACTCCGCCTCGTGTTGAGACCGATGTCGGATTCCCTTTACATCGAAATATTCGTCGTTCATGGCAAGATGAGAACCACCCTAGCCGCCGCGCTGAGCAGACCGCAAGGCAAATAGCTTATGCCGCGCTTTTTTTGCAATTTGGCAACCTGGCGAGGATAACTCAGACCCAATTGCGCATGTCCGATGGGTTCTCTCGGGTGGTCAAACGTTACCGCGACACGAGGAGGAGGATCGCCAACACGAGAAATAACCCACGACCATCTCAGCACGGCCTAGTTGCGGCTCAAAGGACGGAAGTCTGATCCTCGGGCGCTGAGGGAATACGCCATCGAGAGACAGCCAACCCCGCCATCCGAATGGCTCTTATAAATGTATCCAGAGCAGGCTTCAATTTGGGCTTGTCCCTTTCTTGAATTGGCCGGGAATACAGTTGACGGCTTCACCAATATCAACCCCCTAACCGCGTCATTCAGGTCTTCCACTGGCCAGGCCCCTCCAGGTCATCTGCCGCCCGAATCTCCTCCCTCAGTTTGGCTCGTGGGTCTGCCATGGATCGATCTGCCCTGTCCCGCCGTTCAATCAGCCAAATCCTGGTCGGTGACAACTCGAACCTCCGGGCGACCTCAATCTGTGACATCCCCTTGGCCCGCATTTCAAGGATCTGCCGGTTGCGCTCTGGGATTTGGATCATGTCGTAAGCGTTCCTGGCCTTCCTTCATTGGACGTTTCGTAGACCGACAAGCTCGAACACCCACGCATGGCGGCAAGGGAGATCAGCCACTGAAAGGGATGGCACTTCGACCGTGAGGCCCTGGCCCGACGGTTTCCACCGCACTTGCCCCACTCCCAACATCCGCACTTTCGTTTCCTCGTTGGGTTCCGGAGCATTGAGTACAAGCTCCTTGCCCGGCCACGCCAGGCAAACTGCATACAGGCTATTTCCCTTCTGGGTGTAGTGAACCATCGGAATCTTATCCCGGACGGTCCACCGCCAGTCCTTATCCAGACGTGGATCATACGTTGCCACCATCGGGCCTTCATGCGTGGTCCGCCAGCGGCGGGTGCCATAGATGGCCTCGCCATTAACCTTTAGCCAATCGCCTATCTGGACCAACCGCTCCTGCTGGAGCAGGGGAATCGAACCATCCGAGCAAGGGGAGAGGTCGAGGTGGAGATTGCCGCCCTGGGCCACAGTCTCCACGAGGAGCTGAATCAGGTCGCGTTCGCCGAGATAATCTTCCAACTTCTCGAGTCGGTTGTAGGACCAGTTGCCCCGACTGATTGGGCGGTCCTCGCACCATTTGTGGTCCGTGCCGCTCTCCTTAACCCCAGCCTCCGAGGAATAGACACCCCCATGCTTGCCACGGGAGCCAGCGCCAAAGCGGTCGTTGAGCACCACGTCGTCCTTGCACGAGGAGTCGTTGTAAAGCCACGCCAGGAAGTGCCGCATCTCAAAGTTATCAACGGGAAATTCCCATTCGCCGTCTAAATAAATGATGGACGGTTGGTAACGTCTCACGGCCTCGCGCAATTGGGGTTGGAAATGCTCGTTCACATATCTTGAAAGTAGCGCGGAGTTTGTGCGGGCAGCCTGATAGAGAGGATGATTGAATTCGCCAATTGAATAGTAAAAGCCAGCGCGCAAACCCTCCTCACGCACGGCTTGGCAAAACTCACCCAGCACATCGCGTTTCGGGCCAACATCATGGCTGTTCCATCCCGGATTGTAGGGGCTGGGCCATAGGCAATACCCGTCGTGAAAGTTCGAAGTCAGGAAGGCGTAGCGCGCGCCCGCTCGCTTGAAAAGCGCGGCCCATTGGCGAGCATTAAAGGCTTCCGCCTTGAATAGCGGAGCCAATTCCTTGAACGCAACGTCACCATAGGTTTCTCGATGAAATGCTTCGATTTTGGCTTGCTCCCCTGGCTCCAACAGGCGCAAGCGATCAACGTAAAGGCCATACCAGCAGGAGTGCCCGCCATAACCATACGGTTTTTCCGGATAAACATACGCCATGGCAGGCACCGAGAATACGCTCCAGTGGATGAAGATGCCGATCTTGGCGTCATCAAACCAAGGCGGGTTGACGCGGCTGTCGAGGGACTCCCAAGCAGGTTCAAACCTCCCAGGGCTATCACTCGGCGCCTGTGGCGATCCGGCCTCTAAGAATCCGGGGTTGGATTGAATCAGCAACAAAACCAGGAACCTAGCGGCAATCATCTTTGCCATGACATGAATATTGGCCTCGCCTCACGCCGCTTGCCCCTACGGCTCTCCGAGGATTTGGAAGCTCTTGGCCATCCGGTCGAAAATCTCGAACATGCCCGCCTTGTTGGTCGTGCCAAATCCCAGCGTGTATCCGAGGGTGCCGTCCACCACAAAGTAATGGCGGCAACTCCAGGTTCCACCGTCTTTGGGCCTATCGAAGTACAGCGTCAGTGCAGGTCTTGATGCGATGGTGGTCTCAGCGGTCGCAAAATTCCCAAAGTCGTTCTTGGTGAGCATTTGTTGCACATGGTCCAAGACCTCCCCCATGGATTGTCCTGGCTTCTGGGGCGCTCGAAAGATGATCAACAGGTGGCTGCCCTCCTCATACGATGCGAAGCGAATAACCTCGTATGGGCTGTTGTTGGATACGGGCGGAAAGCGGTTCCAGGATTTGGGGACATCGAGTGAGAAACCCCACTCGGAACTCACGTAGTGCTTCATCTCGGTCGTGTTCATCTGCTGCCCACATTATCGAGACCAGGCGAATGGACTACCAGACAGAAGGCAAGGCGCAACACCCCAGAAGAGAGTTGCGCGAGTTTCAACTCCAGGAATCAGAATGGCACGTCGTTTCGAGCAGCCTTTGCCTTGGCGCTCCTTGCAGCACGGGCTTTCGCCAACGCCTTCAGGAGTGCTGGGCTCGCCTTTTTCTTCTTCTTGGGCGCTTCCTTGACGGTAGTTGGTGTTTGAGCCTTCGCCTTTTTCCCTGCCTTGACCTTACCCCACCTCGCTTCACGGGCCTGCGCCAATGCTTTTAGCAGTGCCTTCCTGTGGGCGTCAGAAATCGTCCTCTTCTTTGCCTTCTCCTCGGGCTCTGGCGTCGTGACCTCCGGCTTCACGCCCTTCTTTTTAGCCCATCTTGCCTGTTGAGCTGCCGCCATCTTAGCCCGGCTCTCGGCGCTGAAAGTCCTCTTGCCCTTCTTGCCTTTGGCTGGCTTGGAGGTTACCGCAACTTCCTGGGTGACCGCTGCTGGGACTTCGTTGCCCAGGAGTCCAGTCAGTTGAGATTGCAGCTCCAGGATCTTCTCCTGGAGATCCGCTGCCTGACGAAGTTGCTGTGGGGATAAACTGGTGATGCTCATTGTGCGTGCAGGGGTAAGTTACTTGGTGCCCAGAATTGCGTCCTTCGCAGCTTTGGCCACCCGGAACTTCACGACTCGTTTGGCGGCAATCTTGATGGTTGCGCCCGTTGCAGGATTACGACCCATCCGAGCCTTTCGATTGACCAGGACCAACTTGCCAAGGCCGGGGATAGTGAAGCTGTTCTTGGCGTTCTTGTAAGCGAGGGCCACAAGTGCTTCCAAGGACTCGACGGCCTGCTTTTTGGTGAGCCCGACCGTTTCAGCCAGAGATGTTGCGATTTGAGATTTCGTCAACGCTTTTGCCATATCGGTGCAGTGTGTCGAAAAGCCCTATCTTTGCAAAGAGGGAAAGCAATGTTGGGTCATTCGGGCACCTCCACGTATTGGCTCAGGCTGGTTTTCAACTCATCGATCAAAGCAGGGTCCATGTAGCGGTAGGAATCGGGAATGTGCAGGCAGACGATCTTCTTGTCCCTTAACGCCTCGCCGAACTTCTCCCTCAAGATCCGGACGTGCTTCTTCTCCATGGCGAAGATGATGTCGGCCCAGCCCACATGCCCTTCGTTGACTTTGATTCGTGCACCTGGTTCCGTTCCTGCTGACTTTACCACGTAGCCCGGAAAACCCTCATACATGGTTTCAGCGGTCAGACTTCTCCAACGGTTCAAGCTGCAAATAAAGAGGAGTTTCAGGGGTTGGGTCATGCCGCTATCCTTCGGAATGTCGTGGTTGAGTTCCTGCGACGATGAATTGCTCAACCTCCACTCCATCAAACTTGTCATTCATCTGCTCCTTGAACCACCGAAACGAAGGGCGGCGCTTGGAGTAGAACAGGTGGCTAACGCGGCTCCTGTGGTAATCCGACGAACCAAAGCGAGGAATGGGAGCACGAAATCCAAGCGCATTTTCCATCAACTCGGCCCAGTGGTGTTCCAACTTCTGATCGGCCGTAGTAAACCAAACCTCAATGGGAGTGGCGACCTGGAGCAAATAATCGATGTGCCAGTGGGGTTCGGCAGTTGATTCCAGATGATGGCCCAGGCGAGCACGAAGCCCACCGGAACCGAAAGCACTGCCCACGTAAGCATAAAACCCTGGCACGATCTCGAACCTTCCCAGGGCGCCAATGCCCATTTGCTTCAACTGGGATGCTTTGGCGATGAGAAGATAGGTTCCCTTGGCTTCAGGCAAGTCCATCGGTTTCGGCAATTATCGCCTTTTCCTTGGTCTTCCGAGGAATCGATCCCGCAAGAATTCAATCGCTCCAGGCGTCTCGGTCCAATATTTCCCGCTTTCCTTCCAGTAGAGAAATGCTTGGTCCGGACCTCCCAAGGTGACATAACCTTCCTTGGTCGCCTTGGGCTTTCGGTGCTTGGTCATCAGAAGTTCCGTAGCAATCAGCGGATAGTTTGTTATGGCCGCATCCAATGCTTTTCCAGCCTCCTTCAGCTTTCCCAACTGAAACAGCGCAAGCGGTCGGCCGTATACCAAGTGCTCAAGGATTTCTTGGGGGTATTGGCGACACAACGAGAGAACTTCATCTGGGCGCTTCAAAATAAAATAGCATTCCACCGCCAACCCACGAGCGCCTTGGTTGTCGTTTGGATTGAGGGAGAGGATGTTTTCGAAGACTTCCAACGCCTTCTCCGTCTCGCCCCGCTTCAGAAGCTGTAATCCAAAAGAATGATAAAGGCGCAGAAATGGTCGGTTCTCGATGAAACCCCATTCGAGTCGGTCATGGTCAATCGAGAAGTGTGTCGGGAAGAACTTCAGCGCCGTGTCCACCGCCAGCTTCCACGTTTGGAATGCCTCCTCGTGCTTGCCTGCTTTCTCCAGCACCAAGGCAAGATGGTGACAGGCGTCCATGTGTTCCGGATAATCCTCGACCAGTTTCAGGAAGATGGAAACTGCTCGTTTGGGGTTGGCGTCGATCCAGTCGATCCCTTCTTCCAATCGATCATCCACTTCCTCGGTAATCCGTGGAAGTGTGAAGAGCCACTGGTGCTTCTCCATCTGCCGTAGGATGATGATGCCGGTCTGAATCTGCGGGTTCAGGCGTTTTCGCATGTTGGCCAAGTTAAGATGCCCCCACTGGGAGTCAACATCGCCTTCACTTTTGGGACGCACAAGGCGGACCCAAGACATTTGGTTGAAAACTTGATAAGTTCGCTGGCGTGATCCCGGTTGCGTATCCTCGTCGCCTATATGCAAAACCAAACATCCACTACGAAGCTGATGAGCCTGAACAAATGGTTGGAACAAATAGGTGTCACTCCCACGACCGGTTGGCGCTGGCGTAAAAAGGGAGTCATCAAGACGATCAACATTTACGGTAGGCTCTACATTTCCGAGGAGTCCATCGCCGAGTTTCTTAGTCGTGCCAAAGCCGGGGAATTTGCAGTTGAATCGAAACCAGGCAAAAAGGGGAAAGAGACGCCGTGATTGGATCATTGACCTGAGGCAATCTGCCCCTCCCGTCGGTTCCAATTTCCCCTGCTGCTGGTATGATTTCAGGGTAAGGGTCTAGCCAAAGGCAAATCCCCACCCCCCTCCCACTCCTTTCTGGATGTGGGAGTTTTTCGTTTCAACCCCCATCCCCAAACCATTATGTCACCAGAAGCCGGTTTTTTACTCCAAGATCAGATTATCCCCCGTCTCAAATCCGCCATCCCAAACGCCGTATCCTTCATCGGTTCAGAGGATGCTCACGAATTAATCGCAGACGGCACCTTGATCGCAGCCCAGATGATCCACAACGCAGAACAGGCCGGAAAGAAACTCGTGAAAACTCCTGGTGCTCGTCGTGGTGCTAAATCGATCACCGCAGGAAACGTGGCCTTCTACACAATCCAGAAGTTGAAGTGCGGCAGACGGTCAACAGGTTCAACCACGGTCGATGTTTACGGCTCAGGCACTCAAATCAACGGCACGACCAGATTAACCTCGCTGGATGAACCGACCGCCAGTGATGATGACCTGGGCGAACCCCTCCTCCTTCACGACGTTCTTTCTCGTGACGAAGAAGACCCAGCCACCAAAGCCGCGAGGAAGATGGATTGGGATTCGTTCATGGCTGGGTTGTCAGGGAAGGAAAAGGCCATCATCCGGTTCATGGTGGAAGGGAAACCGTTGACCAGGCTCGCACGAAAACGGCACATGGACTCCTCGATGATGAGGCACCACAAAGATCGCCTGGCCAAATCCATCGTTGAGTTCATGGGCGTTGAGATCCTGGCTGAAATCCAACGTCGCCCTGGTTGGAAGGAAAGCCTCAACACGACCAGGGAGAAGTTCGCTTGTCGAGAGGGACGTCGCCACCTCTAAACTGGCGACCCTGAATCAACTCCCCACCCTCTGCACTTGTTGCTCCATAGTCCTGCCTGGCTTTCGCTGGGTGGGATTATGGGGTGGCAGGTGTGGGGGTGGGGAGAGGATGGACACCGGGTGGTTTAGCTGCGAGGTCCTCGATCTCAGGCCACGCTCGTCCGATGCCGAGATTGGCAAGGCGCCACGCATAAATAAGGCCAAGGAGTCTCCATCAATCCTCCCCGAACATCTCAGTTACCGTGCAATTCAGCCGGGTGCAAATCTGCTCCAGCGTCTTCAGGGTGACGTTCTGCTGTCCAATTTCTAGACGCTGCAAGGTGGAGTCACTAATGCCCAGTTTCCGAGAGAACTGCTGATAGGTGAGGTCGCTCCGCTTTTTTCGCAGGAACGCACCGAGTTGTTTTGCCAGGCGTTGAGCCATGGCGAGAGTTTGACGAAATAGTCATCCCACATATGGGATATTTGGATCGTTTCATGCTGTCGCTGGTCGAGAATTGTCGATCATCACGGTCCGAAGCTGGTCCTTGGTGAGAACTTGTGAGAATCGCTAGTGAATTGAGTGATCTGCGGGCTGGGCGAACCCCGACAGCCTTGAACTTGGTCCCAAACCTATATCTGTCTCAACTAGCATTTCACGGCGTCATGGGTGCAGCTCTTAATCGAAAAGTACTTCAGTGAAGAGGTTAGAATGAAAGCTAACAGCAACCTGACAGTCACGGAAAAAAGTGATAATTATGCAAAACGAATCTGACAACAGGCCTTCTCAGGCCGAAATCGAGCGCGCAGTCCATAGGGCTTTAGACGCTAGATCCAAGGAACGAAAGGGAAATGCAGCGTGGACGATCGCGTTTATAGTTGGCATGCTTAGCGCGCTCGCTGTAATAAAATCAAACCAAGGTATCATGGGTCACCTGATGGCCTTTGTTACTGCCATGCTGATAATGCTCCCGGTGGGCCTTTTCCTAACCTGGTTGTTTGACGGAAGGTGTTGATTATTCGCCGCGTATGCTAGATGCATGCCCGGCTTTGTCTAACAGGCAGCCCCCTCCATCCGTTGACCAACTATCCTGGTAAGATCTACTGAATCCATCCCAAGGATTGATTCGTAGATTCAACCCGGAGGTGCCATGCCCAGAAAACACTACACCCCTCCCCTGTCTCGGTTCATCGTCTGCGCCCTCTACCACGAAGCCAAAGTCCGCGGTATCCCCATGACCCAGCTCGCCAATAACCTGGTCGAGGTTGGGTTGAAGGAAAGCCCCGGATGGCAAAAGGCTAAGGTGCAGCAGGAATCGATGCGTATGGGGGAAGGGGTAAAGAAATACCAGACAAGATAACCGCCACAGAAATCACCACGGCAACCATAATCAAGGGGTTCAATCTTCACGGGTTGGGCCTCTCTTCATTTCTCACTCCGCTCCGAAGGTTGGGTCTGCATAGAACTCCAGGTAGCCGCATGTTCGACAGCGGAAGGCCCCAATCGGAATTCCCTGATCAATAGCAGCCTTCGTCCCCATCCAAAACGACTTCTTCGGTTGGCCCTCATGCCAGCCCTCGACAAGACTTCCTCCATGGGTGTAGTCCGGCACGAATCCCTGGACCATCCCACCGCCGCACTTCGGGCACTTCAATTCTTGATTGGCCATATTCCAGTCATGATGCGTCCGGGTTTGCTCCGAGGCCACTATAAACGATAACAGCCTTTGGAGGTTGAGGACGCCACCAAGTTCACGAAGGAAGGGCAAACTCATTTTCACAAGTCATTAACCATCAACATCAACCAAAGGAAAACACCATGATCACGTTAGAATGCAATTATTCCAAAAAGCTAGGGCTCCCAGGTTACAGCAGCCATCAGTTCGCCATCACTCTCAGGACGGAAATCGCGGACCTGACGCAAATTCAAACCGAATCCTCCCGCCTCTACAAATTGCTCCAGGAAGGCGTCGACAACAGCATCAAGGAGGTTGGATTCCTGCCCAGCAACGGAAATGGCAACGGGAACGGCAGGCACAACAGCCAGCCTCAAGGCAATGGCAGCAACGGCAACACTCAGGCCAGCGACGGTAATGGTGCCTGGAACTGCTCCCCCAAACAACAGGCCCTCATCACCAAGATCGTTCAGGAGAGTAACCTGGATAAAACCGAGGTCGAGGCATTGGCGCACGATCGGTTTGGAAAAGGGGTCAAGGCGCTCAACAAACTGGAGGCGTCCGGGCTCATCGAAGAACTCCTGGAGAAAACCGGCCAGACCAGGGGAAACGGACGCAGCCGTTTTCAGCAAAGGACGGGTGCACGATGACAGCTACGGTTGCCACGATCACCACGGGTTCCACGGCCAATCCTGTACAGGTTATCTCGCCTGCACAACCGACACCGAAGCTCAATCCAATCGAGACCCTGAGGAAAACCGCCAGTGCCTCACGGTTGAATTGCTTCCTTGGCTGCCGGTTAAAGTTCTTCTTCCGTTACGTGCAGGAGATCACAAAACCACCCACGCCCTCCCTTCATGTGGGCAGCGTCGTTCACCTGGTCCTGAAGGCGTGGAACATGTGCCGGTGGAAGAAACAGGCCTTCGAGATCCAGCGTTTCAAAATGATGTTCGAGGTCTGCTGGGCGGATCAACCAGCGAAGATCACTTGGGAGGACGAGGAACCAGCCGAGAAATCAGGTGCCTGGTCACTCCTGGAGACCTACTTCACCGAGACCCCCATCAAAGCCAATGAGGTGCCGGAGGCCGTTGAGTGCCCAATGGAAATCGACCTTGGTAAACACGGGCTGCCAACGCTGATCGGTATCCTGGACTTGGTTCGTGCTGGCGGCAGGATCGTTGACTTCAAGACTGCGGGCAAAACCCCCAGTCCCGAAGACGCCATCCACCAAAACGAGATCCAGTTGTCGTGCTACTCGGTCCTGTATCGAGAGGCAACTGGAAAGTCAGAATCAGCGAGGGAACTGCATCACCTGGTCAAAACCAAACAACCGAAGGTCATCATCACCTCCCTGGAGCCAATGAGCGACGCCCAGCAAGTCAGGCTCTTTCGGGTGATGGACTCGTATCAGGAAGGGGTGGCACGAGAGGATTGGGTTCCTTCACCAGGGCTCCAATGCTGTGCGTGCGACTTCAAAACCGAGTGCCGGAGGTGGTGCTGAAAAGGGAACCACCATGAACCGGCGCCTCAAATGGCGGACCAAGCTCGAAATCTACCAACTTACCAGCGCCAGATATCATTCGTGGTATTGGGACCATGAAGGGCACGGCGGTTCATGCCTCTATTGGTCCCTGGCGTTGATGGGGGTTGTAATCGAGCACGGATACCGCCCCCTCATTCAAGCAGGCAGCATGTCCTGGCCAATCGTGCCTCCCGGAGAAGATGACGGCCACAGTTCAACCCACTTCTCTTACGAATGGTCACCGTGGAGAGAGGAATCCCAAGCCGCGTTGAAGTTGGGATTGCTGCCGGAGATTCACGTTTGGGTTGGCCTGCCTGACTCAAACCAACTGCTGGACTTTTCAACGAAGTTCCTGCCTCAACAAGCCGCCCGGGAAGGATTGGCGTGGAGAACACCAACTCCACCAGACTTTCTTTGGTGCGGCCCTTCCGAATTGCCCGATGGCGTCGTTTACAAGCCCAACCTCGACGCTATTGGGTTCATCCTCCATCGCATCATGAAAGGATCACCACATGCCAAACTGGTGCACAAATAAACTGACGGTCATGGGCACCTACGAAGATGTGCGTGCCTTTCGGGATAAAGCCGTGGGACAATCACCCTGGCCACGACAGCGGGAAATGGAGCGGGAGGCTGAAAAGCCGAACCTGCTCAATTTCCACAACTTCGTCCCTGTTCCTGGAGAAGTCCTGGCTGCCGGTTACAACATGGCGGGTCATCTCTGGGAGGTTGCGAACTGGGGCTGCAAATGGGGTGCATATCAAACCCGGATTATCGAGGAATGGGATGGCCTGGTCGTTTACCAATTCGATACTGCATGGTCGCCTCCCATTGAATTGGTGGAGAAGGTGGCCCAGCAGTTCCCGACCCTGACCATGCTGCTGGATTACGAGGAACAGTCCATGGGTTTCAAAGGAATCGCCAAGTTCAAAGGCGAGACGAAGGAAGACCACTGCCTCACCTACTGACAAACGACATCAACCAACAACCACGAGAGCCGGGTGCCCCAAAGGGTCCGGCTCTTTCATTTTCACCACTACAACATGATCACCGAAAACCAATTGGAGCAGGAATTCCACCTGATCGAACGTTGGCTTCATGGCACCACCGAGCCCTTTGACGATTGGGATTGGAATGGCCGGGAGCTGACCTTGTTCCTGCACCACGAACCGACCGAGACGTACACACGGGAGACATTGGCGTCAGCGATTCCAACTTTCCCACCAACCACGCCATGAACGACCACATCATTACGGCAATGGTAACAGCACTGACACCGGTGCTGAAAAACCGGGTGCAAGCTGAGCAAATCCTCAACAAGTTCTGGGCCGACAAAATCGTGCTGGTCTGGGATACCGAGGATGTTCATACCGCCGCCAATGAACGGGAAATCGCACTCACCAACCAGGAAGCCATCAAGGTGCTCCAGGAACTGCACCATCACCACAACAAGCAAGACGGCATCAAGTGGGAGGATCTGACCACCTACATCGAGGAATACGCCTTAGGCAGGAAGTTAACCAAGGCGGAATTGAATCGGTTTGTGGAAAAGAACATCCTCACCATCGACCGCAAGGCCAGAAAAAGCGGGTAAACCTTCAACCCCAACACCAGCCGGATTCATTCACTTGGGTCCGGCTTGCCTGGCACACTTAAACAGCAATCCCCTTTATTCGGGACTCAACAGGTCACTGGATTAGCGGTCATTCTGTGACCTCGTCGCTGAAAAGCTCGTTGGATCCACTCCATCGACCACCACCCCACGCTTTGCCGGTCCAATTGGAAAAGCTCCGACTTATCCAAGCGTCTTTCAATTGAGCTTTTACCAATGAGGGTCCTCTCATTTCAGTGCCGTAGCGCACGTAGACTCGCCACGTCCCGCTTTCAGGGCGCTCAACACAGACCTCCCGTGCAACCCCAGACTTTAGCCGCCAGATCTCACCCCGATACTCCTCGTATGCCGTCTGCCATCCTGCCGGGGTTCGGACTTGCACTCCAGTCGCCAATATGAAAATGGCAGTGTCCTGGATGGAGCCCACGTAGAATTCCTCTCGACGTTCCGGGGAATATTTCTGCCGAAGGTCATCAAGAACAATATTGGTGCGCTGGACGGTAGATAGAAGAGGAAGATCGGAGATCCTCCTATGATTGATGCGAAGTAGCTGTGGCGGTTTTGGCTGGTCCGTTGACATGCAGAACAAGACCGTAGCGACCAAAAGGCCAGCGAAAGCAACCGAGCCCACCAAAGCGCAGCGTCGTTGTGTCTTTCGTTTGAATTTCATCTTTGCCGCACCCAGAGCACCACGGCAGCCAGAATGACCCAGGCCGTGATGACCCTGCATACAGATGCTCTGGGCACGTCTTCAGCCTATCGAACGAACAATCGCATCTCGCTCCTGGAAGTCAACAAAGCGCAACCGGTTCAGGCGAGGTCGGCTTAATGGCCACTTCAAGGGCGACCATCATCAACCATCAACAACGAAAGGAAAAGTGAATCAATGACCACAAGCAGCAACATCCAAACCACACCTCAAACCCAGCACACTACTCTCTTCTACCGGGAGGGCAGTTCAGACAAAGTTTACCAGGCCGCCATTGAACCCGAAGGCGATCTCTTCCTGGTCAACTTTGCCTTTGGCCGCAGAGGTTCCACCTTGAGCACGGGCACGAAGACGTCGGAGCCTGTGGACCTCGACACCGCCATCAGGATCTATAAGAAACTGGTGAACGAGAAAAAGGCCAAGGGTTACACTGAAGGTCCTGACGGCACACCCTATCAGCACACGGCCAAGGAAGATCGCGTCACCGGCATCCTTCCCCAGTTGCTCAACCCTATCGAAGAATCGCAGGTTCAGCAGTTTATTGACGACCCCAGCTATTGTGCCCAGGAGAAGTTTGACGGTCGCCGCATGCTCATCAGGAAGGTCGGCGCTGAAATCCATGGAATCAACCGCAAGGGCCTGCTCATCGGCCTTCCTGAAACCGTCTTCGGATGCGTGAGGAGCATTTCTGGCAGCTTCATCCTGGATGGCGAATGCCTGGGCGATCTGTTCTGCGCCTTCGACCTGCTGGAACAGGATGGCCAGGTTCTTCGACCGCAACCTTATCAGCAGCGGTTGGGAGGGCTGATGTGTGTCTTCAATCGATCCGGCCTTCGGCATCTCCGTCTCGTCGAAACCGCCATTGGCCAGGAAAGCAAAGAGCGGTTGTTCCACCGCCTCCAATCTGAGAAACGCGAAGGGGTCGTCTTCAAACACCTCGATGCCCCATACACCCCAGGCAGACCAAACACCGGCGGCACCCAGCTCAAGCACAAGTTCTACGCCACCTGCTCTGCGGTGGTGAGCAAGATTAATGATAAGAGGAGCGTGGAGTTGAGGTTGCTCAATGGCGACGGATTCAACATGGTCGGGAACGTTACGATCCCTGTGAACTTCGAAGTGCCGAGGGCGGGTCAGGTGGTCGAGGTCCGCTACCTGTATGCCTTCAAGGAGTCCAACGCCCTGTATCAGCCTGTGTTCCTTGGCGTCCGAAACGACGTTGAGGTTCACGAGTGCGTGCTCTCCCAGCTCAAATATAAGGCTGGCGAAGCGGACGAAGGCTGAACAGCGCAAGTGGTGACAATTGGCACCACCTGGAAACTAGGCAAAAACCAAGAGCAACGCCCCAACCAACCACAACGCCAGCCATGTCCTTCGGGGTGTGGCTGGCTTTTCAATTTCAATCACCAATCCCCATCAACCATCAACCACCACGAAAGGAAATATCCATAAATGAACGCTCAAACCCAAGAAATCACCCTGGCCGTCTCGGAGTTGAAAGAAGCTCTCCCCGGCCTCACCAAGATCATCGGCAAGTCCAGATCCTTGCCCGTGCTCCAAACCGTCCGCATCAACCGCAACCAGGAAGGCATCGTCACTCTCCACGCCACGGATCTGGATTCGTTCCTCAGCTATACGGCCAGGGATGCGCAGCAAGGAGAGCCCACGGAAGTTCTGGTCCCTGTGGATCAGCTCACCAAGGCCACCAAAAGCTCATCGCCCAAGGAAGAAATTGGCATCGTCCCGGAGGCCAAGGATAAGGTTAAGATCCGCTACAACATCGCTGGCAACCGGGTGGAGCAGACCATCAGCACCTTCGCAGTTCAGGAATATCCACCGGCACCACGAATCAATCAACCCAGCACGCAGTTGGAGCCTCAGTTTGGCCAGGCGTTGAAGGAAGCCTTGGCGTGTTGCAGCGAGGACTCCAGCCGCTACGTGCTTCAAGGAGCCTGCCTCGACGTGAACGACAAGAAGTTCCATTACATCGTAGGCACCAACGGCAGGATGCTCTTCTCCGCTAACTCCTTCTGCTTCAACCTCACCAAGTCGGTCATCATCCCTGACTCCAAGTTCTTGACCTGGAGCGACTTCCTGGATGATCAACCGGCCTTCATCAGTGTGGAGCCAGGCAAGGAGGCGGTCGAAGCCAAGAACGGTCAACCCGCAAAGGAAGGTGAACCGGGCTGGATCAAGTTGGAATCTCCTCGTTGGATATTGGTGACCAGGGAGATCCAGGGTCAGTTCCCGAATTGGAAGCAGTGCGTTCCCCAATCTGACGGCAAGTGGACCCAGGTGGTGCTCAGCGATGACGCCGTGAAACAACTCATCCAGGTGATTCCAAACCTGCCTGGCGCTGATGTGGTCAATTCCACAATCCAATTGCGGGTCGATAAAAACCTGATCATCGAGGGCAAGAACCACGACCAGGAAGAATGGACCAGCGTGCCGATCCAAGCTGTCAACGTCACTGGTGAACCTGTTGCCATAGCCCTCAACCGTGAATATCTGCTGAGGGGTCTTCGATTCGGCCTCAACAAGCTGGAAATCCAAGACTCCCTGACTGCGATGATCATGTCCAAGGGCGGCAAGAAAATGGTCATCATGCCACTGAGGATGGAGGGTGGTGACGTCAAGGTCAGCCCGGCACCACAGGGAACCACGCCCACCGAAACCCCAGCAGCGACCGAACAACCTCAGCCTCAGCCAAACCCTGAGGCGCAAACCAAAAAAAGGATCGAAATGCCGAAGAAGAACACCGCAACTGAACCGGCGATGGAAAAAGGCGATGAAAACACCACCGCCGCTTCCATTCCAACGAAGAAGGACATCGCCAACCCTTCCCACGTCAAAACCCTGGTGGAATACGTCGAAGCCATGAAGGACGGCCTGAAAGCAACCATCCGCGACCTGAACGCCGTGGTCGATATGGTGAAGCAGGCGGAGAAGGAAAAACGCACAACGGAGAAGGAGATTGAAGCCATCCGTGCCAAGCTTCGCCAGATCCAAAACGTGAGCATCTAACCTCCGATCGCGCAGTCAACAGGGCCAGGCATCCTTCGAGGTGTCTGGCCCTCTTTCTTTCACACCCAACGTCAACATGGATCGAAACAAAAACGACCCGATAATTAAACTGATCAGCTTTGCCCTTGGTTGCCTCATGGTCTTCTACATTTTCATGTGGATGCTCCCGTATATCGAAATCTTCCTGGCCCTCTGCGGTGGTTGGTTTCTTTGGCAGGAATGCGAACGAAATAACCGACGCAACCGGCACTAGCGACCCCAACCTCAACCATAAACCAAGGACTTATCGACAATGGAAAACATCAACGACAACCACAACGCCCTGCTCTCTATACTCACCAGGGAAGGCGTATTAATCAAGGTGAGCGTTTCATTCTGGCGCGGTCACAAGAAATTGCGCCCGGAGGATATTGGCTTGGAAAGGAAAGACCTGTCCGAACGGTTAATCAGCCTGGGCCATAAACGCCTGCTCCCCAAGGATTGCCTACAGGAGTTGGCGTTAATCGAAGGCCGGGCTCATGCGTTAATCGAATCCAACACCTTCCCATTCCTCAACGGCATCGGTCACTTCCTCCCCAACTCGAAGCTGGCGGAAGTGACGGAAAAGCTCGAGGAATTGGAGCGGGAATTCTGGTCAGCCAAAGAGCAGTTCCTGGAAAAGTATGCCTCCCTTCGTCAATCAGCCTCAAAGGAATGGCGCAAGATGGCCGAGAAGCTGGTGAAAGACCCGGATCAACTCGTAGCCACCATTGAAGCATCGTTCCCATTCCCCAGCCAAATGGACAAGTTCTATGGGTTCGATACCCAGCTCTTCCAAATAGCCCTACCTCAGCACATGGCGGCGGAGTTGGTATCGGCGTCGGAGCAGGAGGCCGTCATCGAGGCCAGACAGAAGGCAGCGCAGGAAGCCGGTCAGAAAATCCGATCTGACGTGGAATCCTTCGTGGCTGATTGTGTGGCCAGCCTCCGAGAACAAACCGCCGAGTTGTGCCAAGACATGCTTTCGAGCATCAACGGCAGCGAAACCGGAGTTCACCAGAAAACCCTCAATCGCTTGGTCCGCTTCATCGACCAGTTTAAGTCCATGAACTTCGCTAACGACAGGGTAATGGAGCAGCAGTTGGAAACCGTGAAGAAAGAGCTGCTGTCGAAAACCGCCGAGGAATACAGGGATAGCGCCGTAGCCAGAGCCAGATTGAAGAGCGGCCTTTCATCGCTGGCCAATCAAGCCCGTAACCTCGCTCGCCAGGATGCCACTGAACTGGTCAATCGGTTTGGTGAGCTAGGCAAGAGGAAGTTCAACTTGGCGGCGTGAACCAACCGAGAACCACCCAAAGGAAGACAAAACTGGGTCGAGCTATAGAAGGCTCGGCCCAGTTCCTGTCTCCGAACACCAGCCCTACGCGGCCTTGAGCAGGGGCCTCAAATCATCAGGCTCAAAATTGGTGGAAGGATCTGCTGCGGTACATTCTTTCAGGAACAGCTCCAAGCCACCTTGATGAGCGACAGCCTGCAAGTATCGGCGAGTTTCAATGCACTCAGAATCTTGCTCATCCGCCGGGCCAACCAAACCGACCAAGGCACCGGGTCTTCCAGAGCGCACCTCCAACCACAAGTTCACCCACCGATAGAATTCTGGTGGCAATTGGTCCGCCTTGTGAAGCGACATAACAATGGCATCAGCCTCGGCTAACACCTGGATGCCCTGAGTGAAGCTCCCGGGCTTAGTGAGGTTGTTGACCAGCCATGCCGTGCTCTGGACAGCGCCTTCACCAGCCTGCTCTGCCATCAAGCCAACGACATCATCCGCCCACGCCCGGGTTGAGGAATCCTGGTACACCACAGCGACATCGAGGTTGTAATCCTCTTCAGGTGCCGGACTCATCGGTCTGGTCAACCTGTCGTTTTCCCCTGAGAGCATGATGGTATTCATAAGCTTCACGTTTTCCAACAGGTGCACTAAACCACAAGTCCATTCCCACCCCAAGTAAACAGGGGATCGAAAACCATAAAAAAGACGTTAACAAGCTGGGCTAACTCGACGAGCGCCTGAAAGTCCGAGCGTTTCCGCCCGATGAAACTCACCGGATGACCGCCATTCTTGCGTCGTGAGTTATTGCGCTTGGACGAAAGAAGAGCAAAGGCTAACGTTCAACGATCTTTATGAACAATTTTTCGCAGATGCTGCAATCATGGTTGACGTTTTACGCAACCATTGCCAGTGCCTCGGCCACTCTAGCAGGACTCCTGTTCGTTTCTTTGAGCGTCAACCGCGACCGTCTTGACGCTCACGCACGCATGGCAGCACGCCGCACCTTCGCCAACTTGCTTGATGTGCTCGTTCTTGCGCTGATATTCCTGATTCCGCACCAACAGCCCTTCGGTCTTGGTATAGCTCTTATCGGGTTCGGACTGTTTCGTTTGTTTGCTACGGTTGCTGAGGGAATTAAAATAGTCAGGAAGCGGAATTCCAGCATGGTTGGCGGCACTTTTTTTCGTCAGATCGGACTACACCTTATCTCTTCATCCGGACTCGTGGCACTGGGCATTGGCATTTACCGACAAAATCCGACCGCCATGTTTTGGCCGGTGGCGATTGTCGTGGGTCTCCTTGGGGCCGCCAGTTGGAATGCGTGGGAACTCCTCTTCAAGGAATAGAATCGCCGACGCTTCGCGCTTCGTCCGGCGTGAAGCTTCTGGTGGAACTCGCCATTGACACTGTTGAGATCGAAGGTGACGGTGTGCCATTAACTATGAAAAGCACCGCTGAAACTGTGGATGAATACTTGAAGGGGCTGCCGGAAGATCGCCGCAATGCCATCAGCGCCATCCGAAAGGTCATCCTGGACAATCTGCCAAAGGGCTACCAGGAGTGCATGAGCTACGGCATGATTGGCTACGTGGTTCCGCACAGCATTTATCCGAAGGGCTACCAGTGCAATCCCAAGCTCCCACTGCCGTTTGTGAATCTTGGCTCACAAAAGAACCACATGGCGCTGTATTTGATGTGCATTTACGGCAACGATAAAGCCGACCAAGGGTTCCGGAAAGCGTGGGAGAAGACTGGGAGGAAACTGGATGCTGGCAAAGGTTGCATCCGGTTCAAGCGCTTGGAGGATGTTCCGCTCGAAGTCGTTGGCCAGCTCGTCGCACGCATACCCGTGGCCGATTACATTGCCCGTATCGAATCTGTGTTCGAGTCAAAATCCGCCAAGGGTAGCAAGTCCAAAGCTCGTGCCGCCAAGCGGTAGGTGGTGACCAACATCGCCAAAGCAACGGCACAGCATTGGCGCAAGGCGACGAATAAAAGAAGGGATGGAAATGGGCTGTGCCGGTCTGTAGCGGATCGGCACAGCTCCACCTCGGACGACCTCCCCTCAAGCCGCCCTTGCCAAAGGTCTCAAATCATCTGGCTCGAAGTCGGTTAGCGAATCTGCCGGGCTGCATTCTTTCACGAAAAGCTCGAGACCGCCCTGGCTGGCGACGGCATGCAGATACCTTCGGGTTTCAATCCATTCTGAACCTTCCTCACCTGACTTGCCAACCAAAGCAATCAGAGCGCCAGGTTTTCCAGAACGCACCTGCAACCAGAGGTTCACCCATAAATAAAACTCCCCAGGCAAGCGGTCGGCCTCGTGCAGCGCAATCACGATAGCATCAGCCTTCGCTAAAGCCTGAATTCCTCGGGTGAACGTGCTGGGGTCTGGAAGGCTGTTAATGTTCCATTCCGTGCTTTGGACAGCCCCCTCGCCGACCCGCTCCACCATGAGGTCACGCACGTCTTCGGTCCAAGCCTCAGTCGCAGCATCCTGGAACACCATCGCCACATTCAGGGTGTAACCGTCTTCGATTGACACACGCATGACTTTGGACTGCGCCTTACGCTGCTCCGCGAAAATGATGTTATTCATAAATTGCACGTTTCTCTACCGCACGCAATAAACCACGGGCAACCTTGTCCCCCAAGTAAAGAGGCCATCGAAACCCATCAAAAACGTGTCAACGGCTTCACAGGTAGAGCGGTAGAACATTTCAAATAGATCACCGGGATGGGAACTGGGCTGGGCTGTAATGGCGTGGCCCGGTTGCTGTCCTGATCGTCAACCATCACCGTGAGGGCTTGGGGCGTTTAGCTGCCAAGTTCTCCCAACCATCGAGATCAAATCCAAATCCAATGAGTCACTTCACCGAAATTCAAACGCAGATTAAAGACATCGAGGCCCTACGCTTGGCCGTTCAGGAGCTGGGGTTGACCCTCCTCCCGAACACCGAAGCCAGAGGGTATTACGACAACAAAACTAAGGGCGATTACGTCATTCAGTTCAAAGGCCCTTACGACATCGCGCTCAACCACCAGAATGACGGCACCTATGGCCTCACCGCTGATCTCTGGCAAGGTCACGTCGAGAAGGAGGTCGGCAAGGGTTACGGTAAACTCCTCCAGCTCTACGGTGTGCACAAAGCCACCATCGAAGCCAGGAAGAAGGGGTTGTGTGTTCTTCGCCGCCAACAACAAAACGGGTCCATCAAGCTCGTTCTCATGGGGGTGGGGATATGAACAACCACACCATCGAAATCATCATCGGCACCTCTGGGGAAATTCAAATTGAGGCGCTGAACTTCAAGGGACCGGACTGCGAGAGAGCCACGGCGTTCCTGGAGGAGGCTTTGGGCGTGGTGGGGAAGAAGGTCAAAAAGCCTGAATTCCACCAGCACGGCACCAGGGTTAATCAGCAAAGGCTGGGACAGTGAGTACCGAGGTCGTTCGTTGGACGTTGCCAGGGTGGGCGGCAGAGTTGATCCTAGAAACCCTCAAGATCGACTCTGTTTCCCCAGCTTTTGACCCAGAATTGAGAAAGCAAATAGCCGCTGCACTCCGCGCCATCAACCGGACAGGCGTGCTCCCGAGACCAGTTCAGGTGGATTCAGGCTTCGACCTATTCCGTTTGAGCAAAAGCAAGGAGGTGGTGGACGTTTGCTCGAATACGCTGCGGTCATACAACAGGGCGGGGTTGCCATTCTACCACCGAGGTAAGGCCATCTTTGTTTCGAAGTCGGAGTTGGCTCAGTTCATCATGTATGCGCCTTACGATCCCGCTGAGGGTGCGGAGGAGGAAACATGAAGAAGCCGCCCACACCAGAAATCATCAACCACTTTGGCCTCATGGTCTACTCTGACCTTGGGGCCAAACGTTCCTTGGGCTACCTGCGCATTACGGAGGATCAAGGAATCATCGAGCCGTCGTTTGGAAAGATCGACGTCACCCCTGAGGTCGCCACGATCCACAATCAGACCCTAAGCCGTGCCCAGATTGACGGCCTGGACCAGCGATGCGCCATTGGCCAGACTGGCGTCCTCTACATCAGGAAGGTGGAGGGGCGCTGGCTCGTGGAAACCTGGATTGGTGAACTCATTTCCCGTGACGTTGAGGTCGCGGGCCGGAAGCTCACCTTCAGGCGCAAGGGCAAGACGTTCCGAGGCACTATGCATCAGGACGAAGGATGCCTTCACTGGCGCAGGGTTTCATGAATGAATCCGGGTCCATTCCTGGTGCCCTCCGTCAGGCAGCCTCCCGCCGTCGAACCCATCCTGGCTTGCTGGTTGCCGCCAAACGCCAGGAAGTCGACTGCCGTGCCGATAATCTTGGGATTGGTCCAACGCATCTCAAAGAAGGTCCGAAACGCATTTTGGCACCTCCAATGCTGGGTTTGCCTGGACGCGAAGCAGAGTCCTTGATATCGGTTCGCCTCCAAGACAGGAGGCGGATTCTCGTGCATTGACTGTCCAGGTTTTGGACACTGTGCTTCCGGGCAAGATGGCAACGACTATGAAAATGAAAAAGGCATTATTTGGGATTCTCACCCTCACGATGGCTCTGGCGGCCAAAGTCCACGCACAGTCCTTCCTCGCCGATGGCCTCGTGGCATATTATCCGTTTAACGGCAATGCGAATGATGCGAGCGGGAATGGGCATAACGGAACGATTAATAACGCAAGCCTCACGACGGACAGATTCGGCAACCCCAGCTCCGCTTTGGTCTTCAACGGCACAAACAGTTCAGTTCCAATCAGTTTGCAACAGATCGATGTCACCAATTACACTATCTCTGGTTGGTTCAAAACCTCTTCGGGTGGTCCCATTGTGTCCGGGATTGGCGCTAGTCATCAGGTCGGTTTGTCTCTTTGGATGTGGACCGCTGTCAATTCCCCTCTGCTGACCGGCCAACTAGGATTCGTTGCTGACGGCGTGTTCACCCAGATTGGAGCGCAGAGCCAATCAACATACCTTGATAACACTTGGCATCAGGTCGTTGGCGTTTTTTCCGGATCTGTGGGTCCAGTCACAACGAGCCAGTTCACCCTGTATGTTGATGGTAGCAATGTCGGTCAAAGTAATGCCGTAGTGGGCGCTGCCTCCGCACCAATTAATAACGGCGCGAATCTGACCATCGGCTCTCGCACATATTCCCCGCCGGAAACCCTTGAAACATTTGACGGCGTTTTGGATGACATTCGCATTTACAACCGCGTTCTCTCCGATTCCGAGGTTCAACAGTTGTATGCTTACGAGTCAACGCCGCCACCGGGCTTTCAAACGAACGGTCTGGTTGCTTACTACCCATTCAACGGCAACGCCAACGATGCCAGTGGAAACGGCAATAATGGTTCATTGATTAATAATGATTGGACGTATTCGTTTGACAGATTTGGGAATCCGCAAAGCAGCCTTTTCTTGAACACCACATCAATCCTTGGCGGGGCGGGTGTCTGGACATACGTAAGCGCCCCCAAAAGCAGCGCATTAGACTTCAATCAGGATTTCACATTGAGTGTGTGGGTAAGCCTGTCCACCATTTCAAGACCTAGTTTCGCTCAGAACCTGATTTCAAATGGGCCAGACTCCCAGAGTGCGAATCTTCGGATCGAGACTGACGCTTCAAGTTACGGTGGACAAGACTACCTTCAGTTTTGTTGCGGGTCTGGCCAGAACATATTTGTATTATCTTCGCCCGTCCGGCAAACGTGGTGGCAGTTCAGCGCAGTTCGCTCGGGAGGCGTCCTAACTCTATTCCGGAATGGTTCCCTTCTAACAAATGGCGTGATCACAACAATGGTGAACAACCCCATGTTATGGTTTGGAAATCATGAGAATTCGGCGCAGTATCCACTGGTTGGCGGAATTGACGATGTTCGGATTTACAACCGCGCCCTCTCAACCAAGGAAATCCAGCAGTTGTATGCCTACGAATCCCGGCCGGTTGTCACCTTGAGAAAGGCGGTCAGCCCGTCATTCTCGAATCTATACCTTGGCACGAACTACCAATTGCAGGTCTCGACGGACCTCAGCACCTGGACCAACAGCGGCTCGGCATTCACTCCTACTAACGGTGTCATGGATTACCCGCAGTACTTTGACGTGGACGATTGGGGCCAGCTTTTCTTCCGGCTCGAGACCACTCGTTGATCGAACGGAACTAGCAGCTATTGACGTGTCGCGTTATCGAGGCAGGATTAGGGCCAGGTGGCGAAGCTGGCAGTGTGGTTTCTGTGGTTGGCACGCTCATAAACGCGGGTTCGATTTGGTTGCCAGAAGAAGCGCACTACTTCCGGCGCATGATGATCCAGGCGGCGATAGTCATGCCGATGAGATTGATCACCACCAGAACGCCAATTACAACCCCGATATCGATGGTGCTAAGCATGGTAAGGTCTAAGATCCTCGAAGATTACCGCTGAATTCGTCCAATCGCAATTCATTGACTGCCATTGGGTTCTTGATCCAAAATTAGGGATAGCGGGTCACGATGACCAACTCAAAGAACAGTAAACTTCCAGAAAAGGAATCTACCGGTAAAATTGAGGAAAGTGCCACCCCTCAACCCCGCGTCACCCCTTCCCAAGCCAAAGTCCACTCCTTCTCCCGCGCCATCGCCGAGCAACATGGTGAGAAAGCGGCGGTCATTCTTCAATACCTCGCTCACCACATCGCCAAGAGCAAACAGGTCCACGATGGCAGGAAGTGGTTTTTCACGACCTTGGACAACCTGGCGGCGGTTTTTCCCTACATAAAGCGCAGCACCATCCACGACACGCTGAACGCGTTGAAAGATAAGGGGTTGCTGCGGATAGGCGATTTCAACAAGAAGGGCTACGACCGGACCTGTTGGTATGCCTTTGACGACGACGACGTGCGAAAACAGGCCCAATCGTCCAGGCCGCTTTACTTTAAGGTCGAGGATGCCGTCAAATATGGCATCGTGGCGGCTGTTCTCCTGAGCAACCTCGTGTATTGGATCCGCGAAAACCGCAAGGAGGACCCCGGCTACACCTGGCACTCGATGTCGCCCCGTGAGTTGGCTAAGCACCTTCCATTTCCTAAAACCACCCTCCAGCGGGCCTTGGCTGAACTGGTCGCCGCTAAGGTCCTCAAAACCCAGGAGCCGGAGGTCAAAGGAGGTGCCATCGAGTATGCCTTGGTGGATGAAAAGCGGTTGGACGTCCAGGAGCAAGCCGCTCGACTTCCAATTACGGCGGGTGGCCCAAATCCGGATATGGTAGGCGGCCCAAATCCAGACGAGGGTGGCCCAGATTCGGATATGGGTGACCCAAAGTCGGATATGCCCGGCCCAAATCCGGACAACAATACCATATTAATAGAGAACCTGTTGGAAGAGCCCTGTTTGAAAGAGCCCGGTTACCTAGACGCCGCCCTCTCTACCACCGTTTCAAATTCTTCTAAAACAGACAAACTGAAGCAAGTCAAAGCGGGCAACCCTTTCTCAGCCCCAGTGTTTAAGTCAGGCAAAGAAACTGGTCCAGAAAAGTCTCAGATGTCTCAAAAGTCTCAGCAGCCGAAACTGTCAGATAAGAGTTCAGCAGAGGATCACTTACTTACACTTTCACGGACCCGTCAATTACAAGGTTCAGGCAAGTCACCTAATCTACAGAAGTCACATTCGTCAAAACCGGGGACGGAACTCACGGCCCTTTCGTCGTCCTTCTCCACCTCCCCGGCTTCGCCCTCAACGTCAGAATCCGATTCCAATTCCGATTCGTTCACCTCCGGCCCTAAAAGCAAAACAAGGGTTAAACTGAGCGTATACCTGGAAGACACATTTTACACATATTCCAAGATGGTCTCCGAAGCAGGCGAAGGAGGTGTCCGGGCAGTTGAAGTCGCTCTGCATTGGATTTCCGTGTTTTTACAGCAGGCCAAACCGGAAGAACTGATCGAGGTCCTTAAGATTACCGATCAAAAGGCTCTGTATCAAACACTCTCGGACCTCTTTACTCCGCACCTGGCCAAATACCTCGAGCCCTTAATCGATAATCCACAGGAACTGGACAGGGTCGAAGTGGTCAGCAAACTCGTGATGCAGTTTCTCACCCAGGGCTTTTGCCGTTTCGATGATGATCTGTACTATTCGATCGGCACTCCATATCCAAACAAAGTCTGCCTGATGTTGTGTGACAAGCTCAAACCCTTCTTTGAAGCCAGGGAAAAGGAGCGGCGGAAGAAACTTAAGGATAGCCAGACCCGGATTCTTAAAGATAGGTCCCAACACTACAAGAGTCCCGACAAACTTAAAGAAACCAGAGCTGACATTTCGGCCGCAGAGAAGGTCCAGGTCCTCCGCAACGCACTAATCGCAATTAACAACATTGGCGCCTTCGATGATAAAAACCAGCTCAAGCACCAGGTCGTCGATTACAACAAGCGGACCTTCGACGCTGCCAACCAGTTCTTCCAGGTCAACCCTGATTTCACCGTCGCCCATTTACTTACATTTCTGGGAAAGTGCCTCGAACTGCCGAAGGAACGAGACGACGGGGAGGAAGGCAACGATCCCCTATGGCATGCAAGGAAGGGGAGGGACATCAGTTTTCTCCTCCAACACATGGACATC
>Ga0364895_1045_pt1 | contig 42677 bp, 61 predicted proteins | sample SorcelJu500002C3_2_FD_206952 | JGI IMG/M metagenome (GOLD analysis project Ga0364895, IMG submission 206952) | Enriched cells from Trout Bog Lake Hypolimnion, Wisconsin, USA - BchlTB.July09.5000.02.C3 | ecosystem: Environmental > Aquatic > Freshwater > Lake > Hypolimnion/Profundal zone | place...
TTCTTCCCAACTAAAACCAAAGTACTCGCCACCACCACACTAAACAACTTGATAAATTCTGATCTTTTCATTGCGTCCCTCCTGGACCTTGGTTATGGGCCGAAGCCCTGGTTAATTTCAATGGTGCCAGCGCCCAGTGCTTGTAACTGACGTTGCTCTCTATCCCGATCCCGACGAACCAGGCGCGGCAGACGGTGCAGAGTCCCTCTACGGTGAAGACGGTGACAGGGCCCTGCTGGTTGCGATGGTCAATAGTGCCGCAGCATTGACATTTCATCTCATATCTCCTTAGTGGGGGCACAGTTAAGCCTCCCTTCCGCTGTCTCTAAAAGCATGTTTCACTACCTGTACCGGGCGCTTCTCCATCTTCGCCAGTACCAGTTCGGTAAGGAACCGCTCCACTCCTGCGGTTACCCTACGGAACCGGTCGTTTGACGGGTTAGAACCATTATGTTTCTGCCAAACGATATCTTGAGCGAGTTTCCACCCTTTCAAATCGTAGGATTTATCCATGAACATCCTGAGTGAACCGAAACACCACATCTGTGAGGTGACTTTGGCAGCCACTGCTGGCCAGCCTTCCGGCCACTTGTCCCACTCAAGGCTAGTTTCCCCGTAAGGCGGGTCGGTAATCACAGCATCTGCGTGGAGGCAGAGTGATGGCGCAAGCGTCATTACATCGCCGTGGTAGAGCGTAACGCATTCGTCCTGATAATACGGGCCAGTCACGCCTCCCCCAAAACCGACAACGGCAGCGCCACGGCCTTACTCGGCGGTGACCCCGGTGAGAACCGCATGGTGTCGGTCTTCTCCGCTCCCGGTATGCGCGCCAGAAACTGGCGCCAGTTATTCGCCCAAGGCGTCTTGTCGAGCCACCTCTTGATGGCGTCGTGAGTGTTCGAGATCGAAACCGTCGAGCCGTAAATATCCACCCTGATGCCGTGCCGGCGCAGCGTCGTGTCGGCGATGTCCGAGGACACGTCATGCGTCCCGCCGTTGGCGATGTGGATCAGTTCCCCGATGTTGAGGTCATAGGTCTGCCGGATCCCCTGTACCCTGACGATGGTCTCCAGGATCTTCGACAGGCACCGGGACTCGTCCAGTTGTTCCGCCCGGTTCGTGTACTCGCTCCAGTCCCTGGCCTCGATCCATGCCCGCGCCTCTTCCGCCGTGATCTCCCGGTTCGAGGTGTGGGCGTAGGCTAGCGCCAACAGCGCGCCGAGTTGATCCCCTGTGCGCTGCGTGCCGACTGTAACGGCCACGGCAGAGGCGAAAGTCTTGCAGTTGCGCTTGATGATCGGAATCAGTTGCACCATGCGCGCCCGGTAGGCGCAGCAGTATTCCTCGGTCAAGAGGTCGTCGATCGCCGCTACGATCTTCTTGAAGTGAAGGTCGTTGGCCGCCTGGTTCTCGGCGCTCCCGGCCCGCAGCGACAGCACGGTGACGCGGGAAATGTCGGCGTACTGAGTGGCGTTCACTCCTATCGAAGAGAAGCAGAACGCAAGCCGGGACCGGTACACCTTGGCCTTGCCGTCCGCTCCCCCCTTGATGGTGATGGCGTCGGAGTCCGAGGAACAGGCCCGGGCGAGCTCCAAGATATCCTCGATGCGCTTCGTGCTGCTCTCCTTCTCGGCCTCGAACTCGTCGGCCAGCACCGGGCGGGCGTCGCAACCGGCGTACTGCCGGATGGCCGCCGCAGTGATCGAACCGGTCAGTTTGATTGATGCCGGCCCCACGACCGGCGCGATGATGTTGAACATGACAGTGGTCTTGCCCGCCCCGGCCCCGCCTGTGATGTGGATGTGCGGCCGCCAGTCCAGGGCGCCACAGATCGGAGCCAGCGCACACCAGCCGGCCAGCATGGTGCCGTAAATCGGCCGCTCCCATGTGAGCATGTTACAGAGGTCCAGGAACTCACTGGCACCTCGGGTGCCGGCAGCCGGACGCACTGGCAGTGGCGAGCAGGGTGTGTCGTACTCCATGCTGGCCGCTGCCTCGTAAACGTACTTCGTCTTAACCGCGTGCGGGTCGATCTTCGCCCCGTCAACGTACATGACATCGCCCAGGTGTAGCACCGAGCGGCCCGCGTCCTCCCAGGCACCTCGGCCGCGCAGTCGGGAAGGGTCATAGACACCCTTGCGTTCCTGGTGCCGGATCAGCGCGTTCGCCGCGGCGCTGAAGTTGGCCCCCTGTTTTCCCGGGTAGCAGGACTCCCACCAGTTCAGCGGGGCGATGGTGATTAGGTGACTCTGGCTGTGCTGGTCGGCCCGCAGCGGTATGACCTGGTTCGAACCGTGCGGCAGGTAGAAATAGACGTTGTGGTCGAAGCCCAGGCACTGGTACGGAGCGTCGGAGTGATCCGGCAGCGGGTCGGTGTCGTCCGGCTCATAAGGGCGGGAACCCTGCGCAGCAAGGGCGGTTTCTTCCTCGTCCTTGGCTGGATCCACTAGGTTCGCCTTGATGTAGCCGAAGATCTGTTTTGCGTCCCACCCGGCGTGCTCCACGGCCTCGATGATGCCGAAACTGGCCGCCTGCTCGGAGGGATTCCGGATTACCCGCACCCCGGCCGCCCCGGCCTTAGTCAGGAGGTGATACAGGTGGTCGCTCGCTTCCTGGTGCTCCCCGCGCCAGATGATCACCTTGCGGCCTCGCAGGATAGATAAGTTCAAGCGGGAAAGCTTTTTAATATTAGAAGTGGTTGCAATCGGGATAACGTCGGTTAAAATCTTTTCACTTAACTGGCGTGAGCGTTTATCGAAGAAAAGGAGGACTTGACCTTGACGACTCAATCCTTCCACACCGTAGATCGTGAGGCTATCGGGAACTGCCGTCTGGAGTTTGTGCAGCTCTGCCACCAGTTCCGCCGTGTCGTTGCCTGTCTCGACGGCCTGTTGAACCGCAGCGGACAACTTGGAGATACGCCGCAGGGCGTGAGCCTGCTTGAATTTCCGCAGGGCGGACTTGAGCAGTTCACTCGTCGGCGGCTCGTCTATCGCCATGAAGACCGAGAGCGTCTGTGGTTTGACCTGTCCGCCCAGGTTCGAAAATGTCAGTTCCTGGCCGGTTGCCTGGAGCACCACGATAGCGTCGAACAATTCCCGCGCCGACGCGCTGGCGAACATGTCTGAGGTGATCGCCTGAACCGTGTCAGGGATCGTCTCAGGATAATAGAAAAGCGTGGATGCTATCAGTGACTCGGTTTGATCCATGGGCCTTCCTCGGTCAGGTGGTGCATTGCAGGGTCAGATTTCCAGATAAGCCCTGATAAATTGGGCTGAGTTTTTGTCAAAGTCGTTGTAGTAATTCACAACCCCAACTCCCCACAAACGATCTGCGACACGGCTTCCTCGGGGGAGCGGGCGAGAACGGAGCAGCCGCCCAGGGACCGGACCACCTTGAGGAAGTTCTCTTGTTCAGGAGTAGCCTTGCCTTTATCCTTCACTTCGCAGGCGAGGAACTGAGCTACCCCATTGATAACCCGCAGCCCGATTAGGTCGGACGAACCGATGCAAAGCCCGTACTGGATGCGGGAACCATGCTTGACGATCCAGTCACCCGCCTGGAGTGTGACAGTCGTCGGCTTGTCGATACGGATGTATCGGGCGCCGGCCACGGCGTTCCCTGTGTTGTTTCGCCAGATCCTGACGTTCGGGTGACGGCCTAGAGCGAGCATGATCTCGCGTTGGATAGTGGTCTCACTCATCGCTGTCTCGCCCTCCAGTCCTCGGCCTTGCGCCAGAACTCCGACACGTTCATTTCAGTCACGACGGTGACGTTCGGAACTGTGGGGATATCCCGGTACAAGATCCGCCCGATACTGACACCGATGGCGATGCCAATTATCAACATCGCCAGTTCACTCACTGGCCGGCCCCGGGTCGTCAACGCGGTTTCCGCGGCTCTCCCAGATATGACGAGCCCAACCTTCTTTGTATCCCAGGCTGGCCGCCAGGGCGTACAGTTCATCCAGTGTGGTGCATGCTTCGAGCAGCGGTTTCAGTTCTTCGCGTTTCATGTCACACCCCCGGCAGCCGAGCGCCGCCCATGTTGTTTTTGCGCTGCTGCGCGATGTTGTACCTTATCTGCGCCCACGACTTCTTATGACCGCGCTTCTCGGCAAGAGCCTCCCAGTCCTCGATGCTCCGGCACTGTTTCTCTTCCTTCATCCGGTCAAACATGGCGCGGTCTTTTTCGATCTTTTGCAACCGGGCGATGATGGCGGGATCCTGCGGGTTAACCTGTTCGAGGAATCCGTCGACCTGTTCCAGTTCCCGGCCCTTGGTCTTGTACTCGAAGCCGCAGAAAGGACACTTCGGCGCGGGAGGGTGGACGCGATAGCAACTGTTGCACTGCCGGTACTGCTTCGCCGGGTCCTTGCTCCCCTGCCGTCTCTTCACCTCGCCGTTCAGGGTCCACTCAATGTCGAACTCGGGAAGCCCTAGACCTTCCAATTCGTGCAATCGGATGTTGCTGACGTGATCAATGATATAGGCGTTCGGTTTGTCTGATGCCGCTATGGCCGCCAGCCGGCCCGATATGGTGGTGAGATCGAACCCCGGCGCGTACTCAGGACGTAGGACCCTGCCTATCATCTGCAAGATCATACTCAGACTGGCCGACCGGCGCAACATGATGGCGACCTTCAGGGAGGGGAGGTCAAAGCCTTCGCTCACCAGGTCAACACTGGTAAGCGCGTCGATCCGGCCCTCGGTGATGGCCTTCACTCTCCCCTTGCGGTCGTTTTCGTGCATGGTGCCGTCGAGACTCGCCGCCCGGTAACCGGCCTCATTGAACTGGTCGGCGGTATGTTCGGCGTGCTTCACGCTGGAACAGAAGATTATCGCCTTGGCTCCGTCGCAGATTCTCCGGTAATGCTCGATACAGCACCCCGTCACTACCGGCTTGTCGAGCGCCGCTGTGTCTTCGGTCTGGTTGAAGTCTCCGAACTTCTTTTTATTACCCGCCAAATCGGCACCGATCGGTGGCGCGTAGATGATCGGCATGACAAGGTAACCTTGGGCTATCAGTTCCGAGAGAGGGATACTGGAGACCATGGAGTAGAAGTGCCCCCCGCAACTAACGCCAAGTCCCTGCTTGTCCAGCCTGATAGGTGTGGCGCTCAGCCCGAGCAGTTTTGCCTTTGGGTAGAAGTCTATGATCTGGCTGAATGTCTTGGCGCGGAGATGGTGGCATTCATCCTGGATGATCAAGTCGGGCGCGGGGAACTTGCCGAGCCTCTTCACGACCGTCTGGACCATCCCCACCTGGATGTTGGCGAAGAAGTCTGGAGTAAAGCCTGTCGCAATAATGCCGTGCTCCAGGCCCATAGCCGTGAACGTCTGCGAGGCTTGGCGGGTCAATTCGGCCCGGTGGACCAGAAATAGCACTCTGAGTTTGCGCGCCCCGGCGCCCTCGACCACGAAGGCAGCTACTGCCGTTTTGCCGCCTCCGGTGCTCAACTGATAAAGCACACTCCTGTGGCCAAGGCCGCCGTGCTTCACCGGGCGGAAATGGTTGCGGAGGGTGTCTATGTCCCTGAACTGGTAGTCGCGGGGCGTGATCTTCATACCGTCAGCGTCCCCTGCCTCTTGGAGTGCTCCAGCCACTTCTCAATGGCTGCCCGTTTCTCCATGATAGTCACGACATCGTACCGGGCGGAAACCGCACCACTTTCAGCCAGCAACCCGAGAACAGCGGCCACATGGCAAAGTTCATGCCTTATCAATTCGTGGTTCGTATAAGGTTGCCCCGGCGCCACATCGCCCATCCCGAACCGCAACGCCTTGCTGCAACGGTGGGCGACCTCGGCGCACTCTTCAGCCAGGATAACTAATAGATGCTCTTGACGGGTCATCTCGCAATATCCTCCAACTTGCAGCCCAGGCGCTTGGCGATGGCTTTGGCGATGTTGAGGTTAAGGTTTGAAGACGGCTCCGTCTCGACCTGCTGGATCCTGCGTTCACCCAGGTCGGCCACCTTAGCCAAGTCTACCCGGCTCACACCCCTCACTTCCCGTATTTCTTTTATCTTGGAACCGCTAACTTTCATGGCTACCTCCGCGAGACGTAAATTACTCCCCGCAAGCATACCACGTCAAGGGAAAAAACACACCGTTGCGAAATATTTTCCCTTGCGTAAACGTTTACTTTCTGGTATCTTCTTTTCATGGCTAAAAACGGGGAGGTGAAAGGAATGGGGAAAAAGTCAATTGATAAGAGATGTCACGTAGTTTCGCTCAGGGTGACGGAAAGCGAGCGTAAGGTTTTGAAGAGTCTGGCCAAGAAAAAGAAATGCACCGTGTCCGCCCTGGTCTATCAGTTCACCTACAACAGCATCAACACCGAACGTGCAGCCCAGGAGTTGCCATGAACATCAGATGTAGCGGTTTGCCTGGAGTGACAGATTGCGCTCGCAGGTCGGCGGCCAAGACGTTTAAAAAACATCTGGAGGATGACGGTTATAAATTCACCGTGCTCCCGCCATCGGTCGGTGCAGTCGTGGGTACCTCAGCCCACAAAGGTGTTGAGCAGGCCATGATCGCCAAATTTTACCGAAAGCAGGCGACAGCTGCAGACATCCTCGGCCCCGCCATGGAAGCGTTTAAGAAGGAAACCGAAACTGGCTGTATTTTCGATGACACCACGCCGAATCACAACGTAGCAGAGCAGCAGATTCGCACACTTGTCAGCGCCTACATTAACGGCCCAGGCAAAACGGTGGTACCGCTTAGAATGCCGGACGGGACACCGGCAATTGAGTTGGCTTTACGTGCGAATGCCGGCGACGGCTTTACCCTCACAGGTACTGTTGACTTGGCAGAGGACCATGGAGTCGAGGATTTCAAGACGGGCTCATTGTCAAGGAATTATTCGGCCCAGTTGGGCGGATACGGTCTGTTGGCAAAGTCGAACGGGATTATTAAGGACTTGCAGCATTTACGCATCCAGTTCTGCAAGAGAGTCCCGAAGTCAAAACAACAGCCCCAGTGCCAAACGCAGTCTTACCCTGTCGAACTGTCGATGCAGTATGCTCTGGCGATAGTGAACCACGTTAAAAGGGATTGGATGGATTACAAGGCGAATCAGAACATCGAAATGGCTTTCATTGCTAATCCTTGCTCGCTTCTATGCAGCCCCAAGTACTGCCCGGCCTACGGTACTAATTTTTGTCAGCATGGAGGGGTGGGGAAATGAAACAGAGAAAATACCTAAAAGGCGGGACAATCCTCACCATCCAAGAACTTTGCACCGTTATTTACGCCGGGAATTACGTGTTTTTTCATGACAAGCCGATGAATCCCGGATGGGTCCGATCCTTCCAACTCGGGATGACTATCGGGTGTCTCCAGCACGGAGTTTTCAGCCAAGCACTTTTGAACCCCGACTATCGGGAACCAACCCCAAGGAGGAAGTAACCATGGCAAACGAAGAAACCCCCGTAACAAAAGCTGTCGCCACCGTCGAGCGCATCGACAACGGCAAGCCCGCATTGTACAACCCGGCAGCGTTCGACCAGATTTGGCGAGCGGCCAAACTGTTCAGCGAGAGCGACCTGGTGCCGACGAGCTACAAGGGCAAGCCCGCCAACTGCTTTATCGCCATCGAGATGGCTGACAGGATGGGTATCGCGCCTTTCGCCATGCTGCAGTCGCTGGTGATCATCCAGGGCAAGCCCAGCATGGAAGCCAAACTCATCACGGCACTTGTCAACGACTCCGGCGTGTTCGTGGATCCGCTGGAGTACGAGGTGGTGGGGGATGATCCCTACGCCGCCGATTACAAGGTGCGCGCCTTCGCCACCATGAAGAAGACCGGCAAGGTCTGCCTCGGACCGTGGATCGATTATCGCATGGTGAAGGGTGAGGGGTGGCTGGACAAAGGCGGGTCGAAGTGGAAGACCATGCCCTCGATTATGTTCATGTACAGGGCTGCGTCGTTTTTCGCCAAGGTATACTGCTCCAACATCACCATGGGGATGCCGACAAGGGAGGAGATGGAGGACGTTCGCCAGCCGGTTGACGTGACGCCCGCTCCGCCGCTGGCAGGACTCCAGCAGATCGAACAGACAACCGGCGTCGGCAGTCAGCCGCACCCGGCCGCCGTAATCACGCAGCGCACCGAAGTGGTCGACGGCCACCAGACCGGCACGGCGCAGCTCGCCCCCCCCGCCCGAAAGCGCGGCGAGCCCTCGGAAGGTCGCAAGCGGCGCACCAAGGAAGAGATGGCCGAGGACGCAGCGGCGGACCTCGAAGACCAGAAACGGGCCGAGGCGGCGCAGAAAGCGGCGTTGAACCAGGGCGAGGGCACCACTATGGCCGAGTGCCCCTGCGAACACCCGACCTCCCGCTTCGACGAGGCGGACGGCCATGAATACTGCGACTCTTGCGGCGTAATGCTGGACGAAGCCCAGGAGGGAGACTTCCAGTTCCCCGACCTCACCGGCCAGCAGGACGCGCCGACAGGTCAGATGATCCAGGATACCCTCGGCGTGGGGTCGCAGCCGGCCAAACAGGAGCCGGCGAAGCCCGCGGCGAACGTGGACACCAATCAGATGGCGGACCTATTCTAAACCACCGGGGCGCTCCGGTGCCCTGTAATTCCATCTCAGGAGGCAGCATGCAAGCGACAGTACAAAACTTCCGAGGCATCGCCAGCGCGACCCTCGACATCACTAGTATCGCCCTGGTCTCCGGCCAGAACGGCGGGGGCAAGTCTTCGATCTGCCAAGCCATCGCCAGCGCAGCTACCGGCAGACCTATTCCGATCAACGACGAGAACGGCAATGAGCTCGTCAAAAGCAAGGCCGGTGTACTGGTCCGCTCCGGGACCGCGACCGGCAAAGCCGAACTCTCCAACGCCGAGGGGACCACGACAGTGACCTGGCCGAAAGCGCAGGTGTCCACCACCGGGCAGCCGCCGTGCTGCTCAACCTTCGCCGCGGGGATCGAGAGTCTGGTGACGATGGATATCAAGAAACGGACGGCGTTCCTGATCCAGTATCTGCGGGCCAACCCGACTAAAGAGGATCTCGCCCGGGCCATCGCCCCGCTCGCCCTCGGTGAAGGCACCCTGGATAAACTCTGGGAACTGATTGAACTCCAGGGGTGGGACGGAGCACACAGCCAGATCAAGGAGAAAGGGGCTCGCCTCAAGGGCCAGTGGGAAGCCGTCACGCATGCCAACTATGGCAAGAAAATTGCCGAATCCTGGATTCCGAACGGCTATTCCTCGGACCTCATGGGCGCCAGTGTCGACTTGCTCCAGGCGTGCGTAACTGACGCCAAGGACGCGCTCGAGACCGCCATCGCCTCGACTGCTGTCGACAACGTGCACCGGCAGGAACTGGAGGAATTCGCCGCCACCCTCCCGGCGAAACAGGAGGCACTCGACAGGGCGAAGCAGCAACTCCCCGCCGATGAGGCGCTCAAGGCCAAAGGTCTCGACCTTACCGAGGCGAAGAACAAACTGGCCCAGGCGCAATTCGCGCTCACCACCTTGAACAATGCGGCACCCAAGGCAGGCACCCCGCCCAAGGAGTTGTTTTGCTCCTGCGGCAAAAAACTGATGCTCGACGCGCAAGGGAACCTCCGCGAGTACACGACGGGCGGCCCGACCCAGGCAGAACTCGACGCCCACGGCGTGAAGGTCGGCAATCAGAAACGGGAGATAATCGCATGCGAGCAGGCCGTGGCCAAGATCCTGCCGGAATACGAGGCACTCACGAATGCCCGCCAGATCGTGGTGAACGAGTGGAACTCCGCTATCACTCTGGCGGCCCAGGCCGTGAAGGAGGCCAGCGAGGCCGGTGAGGAACTGGCGGGCATAGGCGAGGCCGTGGACGGCCCCGCCGTGGACATCGACGCCTGCCGCAATGATCTGGCTGCGCATGAGCTCCGTCTGGCCGCTTTCGTGGCGAAGACCAAATCCGACGCGCTGCACCGCTCCATCGAACTGAACCAGGAGTTGCTCGGACACATCGCCCCGGGTGGGGTCCGCGCCTCAGTCCTGCAGCACGCTTTGGGGAATTTCAACACCGGGCTCCAGTACCTCTGCACGGTTGCGGGCTGGCCGATGGTGAACATAGAGGGGGATTTCTCCTGGTCTTATCAGGGGACACCATACTTTCTCTGCTCCGGTGGCGAGCAGTACCGCGTGAGAACTATCGTCCAGATGGCGATGGCGATGCAGGAAAAGGCCGCCGTGGTTATCTGCGACGGTGCCGACATTCTCGACAAGTCCGGCAGGAACGGGCTGTTCAAGTTGCTGTCGAAGTGCAAGATCCCCTCGGTGGTCGGCATGACGATTCTGGAAGGTAAAGCGGCCGTGCCGAACCTGGCCAAGGATGGGTATGGGGTATCTTACTGGCTCGAGGGGGCTGTGGCGGGGGAGGTTTAGCGATGGGACTGACCGGTAAAAACCAAAGTTTTCATATGTGCCTGTCTGTACGTGGTGCTCTCAATTGGCCGGCAGAAAAACTGCGTAATGCAACCAAGTGGATCACCCGTAAAGACGGAACCAGTTTTACACCACACGAACTGCGTGAGAGGTTCATGGATCTCCTTTCAAAAGGCAATGAAGTGATACCAATAGGAGGATGTGACAACTTCGATCCGAAAAATGGATGCCAAGGCCACGAAGAACTAGAGTAATGACATAGTTTCAAAACGGAGTGAATTTTATGCCAAGCGGAGGTGTGCGGAAAGGAGCGGGCGGCCCAAAAGGTCCCCGCCCCAAAACAGCAACGGAGGTGATTCAGATCAGGGTGAGCCGTCACGAAAAACAGTGCATCGAGGACCGGGCGGCGCGGCGAGGAGTTTCAGTAACCGAATACATAAAAACATGTACTTTAGAGGGGAGGGAGGCATGAAATTTAAGAATATCTCAGCAGCGTGGAGTTTTATTTACGGCGGGGCATTCACATCTGTGGCGCCGCCTGTCCAAAAATACGAGACAGAAAAAGCCTTTATGAACGGGGCCGGGGCAATGTTCGAGATTATGAGCACTTTGTCCGTATCGACTGAAGATACTGAGGAAGGGATAGACCAGGCAGCCATGGAACTGGAGAAGGTTTTTCAGGATCTAATTTTCAGGATGAATGCCGTAGGTCTTAAAACGGGAGGCAATCAGCCATGACTATCAACAAAAACCTATTCTGCACTGGCCGGGTCCCCGGATCCGGCCACACCGATTATCAGTGCATGACCTCGCAGTTCCTGGTCTCCCGCGATGCTGGCGGCGTTATCCTTACCTGTCCGAACTGCCGCACCGTACATCGCCTGGAAACCCTCGAAGCGGGGCAACGGGTGAACGTGGTGACTAACCGCGGGATCGGAGAAGAGAGTTTCGCAGCTCAGGTGCTGGATGGCCTGCTGACCGTCGATGTCTTTGGTGCTCCTTCGACTGCTTCAACTGCCAGTGACTTCGCCGCGGCGCAAGGGTTGGAGAGTTGTGATAGGGTGGACTGTGCCAATTATAACCGCCTCGCCAAGAGGCACTGTGAACACAATATCATCACGCCCGACTCCTGCGCCACGTTCACGCCGGAGATTATGTCCTGACCGTGCCGATACCGCTGTCACTGCACCAACGAAGAAGGCCGCCTCGATGCTTTGAGGCGGCCTTTCTGATCCTACCATTATCTACTGGTTTAAATCATCCTGCAGGTAAGTTCCACGATCCGCCTGACCAGTTCCGCTTCCGAAGTGCCGTTTATGATCCAGTGGGCCTCTCCGCTCGGGTAAGTTACCGTCCAGTGGCTAAACCCCGCCTCAACCTTCATCCCCCACTTTTTGGCGAAATCCAACGCCTCCTGCAGTGTCTCGATCTTGGTGGCCATTAGAACCGTCCCCCGAAGAGATCGCCGCCCAGGCAACGCGTGGTGTGGCGCTTGCGCCTTGCGTTCCCCGGCTTCCTCTCCCTGGAACTGCACAGCCAAGCCCAAACCGCCGCGGCGCGGTTGCTGATCCACTCGCCCCATGTCACTTCCTTTTGTACCGTGTAACGTCCCCTGGTGCTTCTCAGATATGGTTTCATCGTGCTCCCTCCTGGATACTGTCAACCTTCGCCCGGTAAAGGAACAGATCGCGCTCGGAAACCTGCTGGATCTGTTCGCCCCTGTCACATACAACGCACATCAGCAAGCCAACGCAACCTGCCAGCCGTACAGCCAACCTCCCCCCGCAGTGCGGGCATTTCAGTTCGTCAGGTTTGGGCATTACAACACCCTCCCCTTGTCCGAGGCGCACAGATAGCCCATGATGATCATGCCGATTACGCCACCTACCAGCAGGCCGACTATAAACCCCTCCAACATCACAACCTCTCTTTGAGATAAGGTCCCGGCTTCTGCCGCTTCCGGTCGATAACGGACTGCAACTCTTCAGGTGTGGCCAGCAACCATTCATCGACCTCGGACTCCAGCCAGAGCCGCCAGCGGTCGGCCGGGTGTTCCCGCGCCAGTTTGTTCGCCTCGTCGCGGTCACAGATCCAGATTTCGGTGTTTAAGATCTCGGCGCGGCGCATGGCTACTCACCCTCCTTGATCCAGTATCCTTTATGGTAAAAAACCGACTCGTCGCCTGATTCAATACTATTGCGGATATCACGCACCTTATCTACAACTTTTTCAGCAGTATTAAAGGCCAAGAGACCTTGATAGATTTTCCAACCGGAAAAACCACATATTGTTGCCGTGAATCTGCGATATCTGGGATTTTTTCTAGCGATACTCTCAGTAATTTTAGCCCCTGATACCCAGTTTTTATGTCTGGCTAAAATTCTCATTTCTATAATTATCCGCATTTTTAGACCTCACTTTTTATTTCCCTATCTTCCCGAGTGCATCAAAAACAGAATCCTGCTTGTTTTTCTGCTGCATAGAGCGGTTCAACTTCGATTCCCTAGCCAACACGTCCCACTTGGTTTGTTTGCAAGAGGGACACTGTTTAGGTCTTTCGAGACTTGAGAGCCAAGTTGCACCACACCTAAGACATTTCTTTATACTCCGCGCCAATTTACCTCTCTTTACCTTCATTTTAAACCCCCATAATAAATATTTATCCTGGTGAAAATATACAAACATAATAAACTATTGTCAAGTTTTTTTATCCAGGTGAAAGACAGGCCGTAACCACGCAGTTACAGGAAAAGATACTAATAATATTAATAATTTAGGCGATTTCACCCACCACAAGTAACCGCATGTGACCGTATATAAGCCTAAGTTACGTTAATTCGCTAATGATTCCGCGCATGTAACGAAAAACATAATATATCCGAACTTTAAAAACACATACTGAGATATTTAGCCACTATTTTTTATTTTTAAACATTGAGATATTTACGGAAAAGTAACAAAAAACATATACTCCTATATAAATAAATCTTTATTTTAATAGATATAGATAGATAGAGAGCTAAATCCTGAATGAAATTAAAAAGTTAGACATGTAACTGAATCTGTAACCGAACGTAACGATTCGTGTAAGTAGTTGGTGTGTAAAGTTACTTTCACTTATGGCAAAAGTTACGCACAAGCTAAATCGTTACAATCATTGAAAGCCTTAAAACGTCCGCTCCCACCAAAAATCCTTGCATTCTAATAAAAATCGGTGTATGGCATTCATTCATGAGCGAAAACCCGGCAAATACGACAGAAATAGCGAAAATCGACCAATTATCGCCGAAAAGGGCTATTTTTGTCAGGGAGTATTTGATTGACCTGAATGGCACTCAAGCCGCTATCAGAGCGGGATATAGTGCTAAGAGCGCGGAACAGCAAGCATCCGCACTCTTGATGAATCCGCAGGTTAAGGCTGCCGTGGAACAGGTAATGGCTCAACGTGCTAAAAAACTCGGTATTTCCGCCGAAAAAGTTCTCCATGAGCTCGACTGTATGGCTCACTACGATCCAGGGGCGATAGCTCAGTACAACATCACCCGGCCTGCCTGTATTCCATGCCTGCCTGAGGATCTCCGTCGAGCTATCATTGGTTGGGGGTGGGATAAGGCTGGAAACTTCACACTCAAACTCTCGCCTAAAACGTCCGAGCTTACCCTGATTGGAAAACACCTCAAACTCTTCACCGAAAAAACCGATGTCAACATCACTGGCGAGATCGTCCAGAAGATCGAGCGCACTGTGATCAAACCTCCTAAGCCATGAGAACCCTCAAGATCAACACGGCGGAAGTCTTCTTGCCCCTCCTGTCGCCGTCCAGGTACAAAGGCGTTTGGGGTGGTCGCGGCTCCGGTAAATCCCACTTCTTGGCCGAAAAACTGATCGAAGACTGCCTGGCGGAACCTGGTGAGAGTGGGGAGGGGATGAGGGCCGCATGCATCCGCGAGGTGCAAAAGGATCTAGCTCAATCCTCAAAACTCCTGATAGAGACGAAGTTGAAAAACTTCGGGCTCGGGGAGACAGACGGTTTTAAATCTTTCCGTGACGTGATCCAGACGCCCAGGAACGGGTTGATCATCTTCAAGGGCATGAACGACTACACGGCCGACTCCATCAAGTCTTTGGAGGGATTTAAACGTGCCTGGTGGGAAGAAGCACAGGCCGCCACACTCCATTCTCTCAACCTGCTTCGACCTACATTCCGTGCCGATGATTCGGAGATCTGGTTCAGTTGGAACCCGCGGCGCAAGTCCGACCCGGTTGACGTGATGCTTAGGGGGCCAGCGCCACCGACCGGCACCACCGTTGTAAAATCGAATTGGCGGGATAACCCCTGGTTCACACGGGTGTTGGAACAGGAGCGCCTCGATTGCCTCAGGACACAGCCGGACCAGTATGACCATATCTGGGAGGGTGGCTATATCACTGTGGTCGATGGCGCTTACTATGCCGCTGCGCTGAATGCCGCGAAACTGGAAGGGAGGATCGGCAGAGTTGCGGCGGATCCTCTCATGACGTTGAGGGCCTTTTGTGACATCGGCGGGACTGGGGCCAGGGCTGATGCCTTCACGATGTGGATTGCTCAGTTCATCGGGCGAGAGATCCGTGTGCTGGATTACTACGAGTCTGTCGGCCAGCCGCTGGCCACTCACCTTCAATGGATGCGCAACCGAGGCTACACGCCGGAACGCTGCCAGGTGTGGCTCCCTCATGACGGCGAGGCGCAGGACAAGGTGGTGGATGTTTCCTACGAGTCGGCCATGAGTGATGCCGGTTACAAGGTCACAGTGATCCCTAACCAGGGTAAAGGTGCCGCAAAGATGCGTGTGGAGTCGGGCCGGCGCCTGTTCCCCTCGATGTGGTTCAACTCTCCCGAGGACGCGGATCCCGAGAAAACTCCAACGTGCAACGGTGGCCTGGGTGCAATCGGCTGGTATCACGAAAAGAAAGACGATGCCCGCAATATCGGCCTGGGACCGGAGCATGACTGGAGCTCGCACGGTGCCGACAGTTTTGGGCTGATGTGTGTAGCATACGAGCAGCCGAAGACCGAGCAGCAGGATGACTGGCGCTCCAGGAGGCCGCGGGCTGGCTACCGGAGTGCATACTGACCGCCTGACGAGGCCCCGATGTCCCTGACCCGCACAGCGAAACCGGTGAAGGCTCCCCCGCCGCTCAATATCTGCTGGAAGGCGCGGAAGACCAGGCACCCGAGCCGGAAGCGGGCGCTGAGCGCGGCTAACACCTCGATGTCAAGTAACTGCGGGATTAAACTGAGAATTTACAAGTGCTGGCATTGCAAAGACTGGCACTTAACCTCGCAGCCGGTTAGGCTGTGACTACCAGGAGGGTGGGCGATGAGCAGAAGATACGGTAGGAATCAGAAGCGCAGGGCAAGGGAAGAGATAACGGCACTTAGACAGCGATGTCAAGTCACCGAACATTTTGCCGACCGGTGGGAACAATCGGCAAAAGTCGAAAGGGGTGAGTCCGCAAGAGCTACTGGCATGCTCCGACAGGTCATAGATATGATTGAGAGGGTATGCCCAAACTCCATAATACTACCACCTAAACAAATCAAAGGGATACATGAACGTGAAAAACTGACACTGCAACAACGAAGCGTAAAAATGCGTCCGTTTTTAGCTCCTGGGACCACTACAGACACAGTAACCTATCACACCGTATCGACTCATGCGCTGAGGTTGTTCCTTGAATCCAACTACGAAACCCTGCAAAAAGTTGTTCACCTCACTTATAACGCAGGCGGCCACTCGGCGTATATGCTCTCGGAGCAGGCATTTTGTGAAATGACCGATTTGGAAATCATCCAACAAATCGGGCCGGTGCTGGTGGCTCAACTTAGGAAGGAACGGGGATTCCACCTATGACCGATCCCCTCGCCTCCACGACCGAACAATTCACCATCCGCCCGTTGAAATCCTGCCACACCTGCGCCGAGAATCACTCGACCAACGCCGGGTGCTCGCCATGTCAGGAGTGTCGGCGCGAGGAGTCGATGATCAACCCGAAGCCGAGGCACCGAGGTAAAGAATAAAAATTCATTGACAATCTCTTGAACCGGTGTTAATGACAGACTTGATTGGAGTTTTGCCAGTTAGTACGGAGTGGGACCCCTACAGAGGCCGGAGGTGGTTATGTAGCTGGCAAGATCCCTGACTAGCATCAACCAGGATGCAGGGCCGTGAGACTCGGCCTCTCACTAGTAATCAAAGGGACAATCCCAAAAGATAGCCGGATCAGGCGAAGCCGGCAACGCTCAGTGAAGGCATAAGGGCGCGACGAAAACAGAATCAAGCGGGGCAGGCTCTCAATGCTGCCCCACGAAACAACCAGGCGGGACCACCATTAAAACGGCGGTTTCGCCTTCTTTTTTGCCTACCAGGAGGGCACATGCGGGTAGCACCAAGCCTCGGCTACAACATCATGTACGGCATCGCGGACACGTTCGAGACGGCGGCCAGCCTGCTCCAGGGCGAGATGCGCAAGGCGTATGACCAGTACGATGTGGAGCTCCTTGGGGGGCTCAACGTCAAGGACGACGCCAAGAACCGTTTCAATGTGGCGCGGGAGGTCTACCTCACCACGAAAACCTCCCCCGAGGACAAGGCCGTGACAGCCGTCGACGTGGCGCTGCAGGCTGTAGGCGGGAAGCGCAAGGCGAAACAGGCAGAGGTGAAGGCATGAGCAGTAAGGTCGTCGGACGCATAGGCAAACTCAAGGGCCCAGGCGGGATCATCAGGGAGTTCCACCACCTGAAACTGATCGACCAGGACGAGACCGACCCGACACAACTGAACAAGCCGCGGTTCGAGCGAGCAATGATGCTCTATCGGCCCGAACTTAAGGGCCGATCCACCTACATTCCCGGCAACTGCGCCTGGAAATACCTGGACCCGAAAGACAACGAGGATGTCCACGATCAGGACGTGGAGAACTTCTCCGATGTCTGTAAGGCGCTGGCCAGCAACATGAAGTTGAACCCCTTCGGGAATTTCCTGCTGGAGATGCGGTCGATCCGCATGTGTAACCTGCTGCATCATCGCTCGAAACTCATGTACATGACCAGTTACTTCCTGTGCAACACCATCCAGTTAATGGAAGTCGAACTCAACGAGAAAAACGTCTATCGGCTGCTTTCCTACGTCCAGGATGGCCTACGCGACCTGCAGACCATGGCGCTACCACTCCCCGAGGAAACCGTCGACGTGGGCGAGGTGACCTACACGCTGTACCGCAACGACGAACCGATTGTGCGCGAGGCACCCCTTACCATCAAGCAGGGCGAGCTCAAAACCGGGGTAATCCACTAATGGCGCGTGGCCACAAGCTCGACAGTCCGGAGAACCAACGCCTGCTGGCGGATCTGAAAAGATACCAGCGCCAGGCGCGGCTCGCTCACATGGACAACCGCAAGCAGATGGCCATCGACGCCGATTATTACGACTCTATCCAACTCACCACTGAGCAACTCACCGTACTTGATGACCGGGAACAGCCGATCCAGATTTGGAACGTCATCAAGGGGCCGATCAACTGGGCGACCGGTGTGCAAGAGAAGACCCGCCTTGACGAACTTGTGCTCCCCCGCAAGCGCGCCGACGAGAAGGACGCCAAGACCAAGAACAAACTGATCAAGTACGACCACGACGTTAATTACGCCGAGGTCATGCAGTCCATCGCTTTCAAGCACGCGGCCATCGTTGGCGTGGGTTACCTCGATATCTCGGCCCGCCCTGACCCGGACAACCCCCTGTTCTACGGACACGTAGACTGGCGGGATATGTGGTGGGACAACCTCGGCAAACGGCCTGACTATTCCGACTGGCGCTACATGTTTCAAGAACGCTGGATCGACCTGGACTCCGGCAAGATGCTGTTCGAGGACCGGCAGAGGGAACTGGAGGACGCGGCGCAGGACACCAACAGCCGCTACCCATACAACCCCGAGGACTCGTACGTGTTCGACGACGCGACGGACGGCGTGAGCAGCGATTACGGTATGACGTTCGGCAACTCCATTGAAGGGTTCCGTAACCGGGTCAAAATCGTCCACATGCAGTATCGTAAGCCGGCCGCCGTCAAGGTGCTCAAGATTAAGGGCCAGGATTACGGCGCCCTGAACAACATCACCTACCGACCCGACGACGAACTGCACGCGCACCTGGCGAAGTACGGCTACGCGAACCTGGAGACTGAGAAACGTATGACCATGAGGCATGGTCTCTGGTGTAATTCCGTGTTCCTCAGGGACATCCCTTCGCCGTACAACCACAACACGTTCACCTGGGTGCCGATCTTCTGCTATCGCCGGGACCGGGACGGCATGCCTTACGGGATGGTGCGCGATCTGCGCTCCCCGCAGGACGACCTGAACGCTCGCAAGGCCCGGGCCTACTTCCTGATGTCGACCGAGAAGATCATCGCGGAAGTAGGAACCATCCTCGGCAGCATCGAGCGGACCCGCGACGAGTACAATCGGCCCGATGGCGTGGTGATCGTAGAGAAGGGCGCGCTTTCGGGGAACCGGATCAGGTTCGAGAACGGCCTGGCAGCGGCACAGCAACACATCGCTGTTGGGCATGAAGCTGAATCATTCGTCCACAACATCTCCGGCGTTTCCATGGAGCAGCAGGGGCAGAGCAAGCGGGATCTCTCCGGTGTGGCGATCGAGAAACTGGAGAACCAGGGATCCACCACCAATAACTCGCTGTTCGCCAATTATTTCTTTGGATTGCAACTAGCCGGCGAGATCGAGCTCTCTAACATAGAGCAGTTCTACAACGCCGAGATGGAGCTCAGGATTACCGGCGAGACGCAGCGCCACGAGTTCGTGAACATCAACAGTGTGGACGAACAGGGACAGCCGGTCAACAGTATCACCCGGGCCAAGTGCGATTACAAGCTCGCCAAGGCAGACTACCGGGAGACCATGCGGCAGGCCAACCTGGAAAGTCTCGGCGCGCTGATCACCACCATGATCAAGACCAACGGCAAGGGGCAGGAGTGCGGTATCGCCATGCTGGACGTGTACGTCGATCTGTACGACGGGCTCCCCGGGAAGGAAGAGTTGCTGGCCCGCATCCGCAAGATCACCGGGCAGGAGGCGCTCGACGAGGACCTCACCCCGCAGGAGAAGCAGCAGAAAGCCCTTGAACACCAGAAGAAGCAGCAGGCGGCGGACCAGGCGCAGCAGATTCAGCAGCGCATGATCGGGCTGGAACTCGACGAAAAGGAAGCGAAGGTCCAGGGGCTCAAGGCGAAGGCTCTCAACGACCAGGCCGCGGCGCTGGCGAAGAACATCTCGGCGTTCCTGGAGGCGATGGAGACGGCAGGGACCGTGGCCGTGGCTCCGGGGCTCGTTGAAGGTGCCGATCAGATCATTGAGGACGCCATGACGGCGGCGCAGGGGCGGCATCCGATGCAACAGGCCCCGCAAGCACCGCAGGCTCCCCCGCAGGCCGCACCGCAACCGCAGCAAACAATGCAGCCACAAGGAGGGTCTCCTGATGTCCAGAGCCAAGGGCAGTAACGCTATTGTCTCTCCCGATGAGAATCACTGGGAGAAGGAAGAAGATGTCCGCGCCCTCGCCCGCGCTCATGCCATCAAGAAGGACCCCGAGCGGCACAAACGGGCATTGCTTCACGCTAAGACCATGAAAGGCGAGCACGAACGGCGTGCCGCCGAGAGTAAGGCCATTGTGGATATGGCCAATAAACCGAGTAAATAGCAGCACGACAGGAGGTCCACCAGATGTTCATAGGCCAGATAGGCAGGGTTCACATCCTCAGAGATACGACTGAGGCGGGCGGCGCGGGCGGCGCCGGCCAGGTCGAAGCAGGAGCGGCATCGACGACCGAGACCGCCAGCACCCACGAGGAAACCGCCAGTACCGGCGCCGGCAGCATCCCCGAAGGGTTCACCAAGCAGGAGTGGGACAACCTCACCCCTGGGGAGCAGGCGGGCTTCGCCATCACCAACGAGCAGATCGCCGACGAGGAAGAAGATTTCCCCAACCCCGACGATCTCGACGGAATCCTGGAGGAAGGCGGGGAGGCAGCGGCAAAGCCTGAAGCGGCCAAACCTGCCGACACCACCGGGACCGAGCAGGTCAAACCCGCCGATGCAGCAGCGGAGACGACCACCACCGATGCGGCCCCGCTCGTCAGCGACGAGGATCTGCTGGCCACCCGCATCAACGTGCCAGCACCGGAACTGGTCAAAGGCATCCCTGAGGACTGGAAGGCGAAGTTTGCCGAAATCGACGCACAGTTCAAAGAGGGCGACCTGGACGACGACGCCAGGGACGCGGCAAAAGAGGAATTACGGCAGGAACTCTCCGACTGGAAGATCCAGCAGCGCGAAACCGCCCGGGAGAACGCACTTTGGATAGCCGAGCAGCGCACTTTCCTTGACGCCCGCCCATCCGAATACAAGGAGTTCCTGGAAGACGGCAAGACTTTCACAGACCGCAGCGAGATGCTGTTCGGTGCGCTGTCGTCACAGGTGGCGAAACTCCTGAGGGACCCGGCCAACAAGAACAAGACCGGCATGCAGATCCTGATCCAGGCGGATAAGGTCGTATGCAAGACCTTCAACATCACCCGGGGCGCGAAGCCTGCTCCGGCGGCAGCCGCGAAACCGGCAGAACCGGCGAAACCTGTAGCACCGCAGGCGAAACTCTCCAAGGACGCTGTGAATCTATCCACCGTCCCGGCAGCCGGTACGCACGACACCGACCCCTTCGCATGGCTGGACAACCTGCAGGGAATAGCTAAGGAAGAAGCACTGGCGGCGCTCACCCCGCAGCAGGAAGCGGCATATATGCGCGGGGCGCGGGGTTAGTGGGGAGACTCCTGAAAGAGGTACGTTTCGACAGTGGGGTGCTGTTCACCTTCGCAGGGCAAGCCATCGTCATTAAGGTGAAGCGTGCCAACCATTCAGACAACAGCGTAAAACTGATCATTGAAGCAGCCCCCGAAGTACGCATCAGCGATGCTTCAGGGGTGACCGGAGTCGATCCGGTACTAAAAAACCGCCAGGACGGCTAAAAAGGAGCAAGAAAAATGGCACAGACAAGCGTAGCCACCAATTCGTCGCTCGCCGTCCAGCGGTATTCCTCGATGCTGGCCGTCGACATCGCAAGGGATGCCTATTGGAACTCGAAGTTCATGGCGTCCGGTAAGTCCCCCACCATGCCGATCTGGCGCCTGACCGACCTCGAGAAGATGCGCGGCGAGTCGATCCGGTACTACCTCAGCATGCAGCTCCGCGGCAAACCCGTTCAGGGCAGCCAGAAAGCGGACGGCACCGCCGAGCAGTTGGACAATTACAGCGATGTGGTCTTCATCGACCAGCTTCGCAAGGTGGTCTCCGCAGGCAACAAGAACGACCAGCAGAAGACCATGCTGGAGTTCCGCGACATCGGGCGCTCCCGCCAGTCCGAGTACATGATCCGTCTGTTCGACGAGACCATCACCATGTACCTCTCCGGCGCCCGCGGCAACAACAACGACTTCATCGAGGACACCACGTTCACCGGGTACGCCGGCAACACCTTCGTCGCTCCCGACTCCAACCACCAGATGTTCGGCGGCGAGGCCCAGAGCGCGGCCACCATGACCGCCGACGATAAGTTCGGCCTTAAGTTGATTGACCAGGCCATTGCCAAAGCTAAGCGGCAGGGCGGCGGCACGGCGCGTATCCCGAAACTCCAGGCGCCCAAGGTCGGTGGGAAAAAGCGTTTCCTTTGCGTCATCGACCCCATTCAGGAATACGACCTGCGCCGCGAGCAGGGCGAGCTCGGATGGGCGCAGATCACCAAGGCACTGTCCACCGGCAAGGGCGACCAGGAGTCGAACTTCACCCGGGACGCCCTCGGCATCTACCGCGATGTCGTCATCCAGGTGCATGAGGCGTGCATCCGCTTCAATACCTGGGGCGCTGCCGGCAACCTCCCCGGCGCCAGGGCGCTGTTTTGCGGCATCCAAGCAGGCGTGCTCGCCATGGGTCAACCTGGCGAGGCCAATACCTTCACCTGGGAAGAGGAATGGAAGGACTTCAAGTACGTCCTGGAAATCTGCACCGGCACCAGGTGGGGCGTGAAAAAGACCACTTTCAACGGTCTCGACTTCGGCGTCTTCGCGCTCGACACCGCAGCAGATCCGGCATCCGTCAACGTGTAACCAGCCAGGGGGGCTGTAACCGGCCCCCCGTAACTATCGTCATAGTCGGAGGAAAACAAAATGGCACAGACCATTAACTACTTCAGCAAGGCGCTCGGTGCTACCCCGGCCGCCAATCATAACGCGGGGACCCCGCAGCCCCTGCAGGGCTCCCGGCCGACACTCACTCAGCAGATCATGGGTATCCCGGTCATGTCGCACAGCGATTATGTCTTCTCTGCCGCTGGCGACCCGCTGGCAACCAATGACATCTACGTTGTTGGTTGCCTCCCGAAAGACCACGAACTGCTCGACGTTATCATCGAGTTCGGGGACATCGATGCAGCCACCGCCCTGGTCTTCACCTTCGCCCAACTGCTTCAGGACTTCACGGACATCGTGGCTGGCACCGAACTGGTGATCAACACCGCCGGAGCTCAGGCGGGCGGCGTGGTGCGCGCTTCGAACGTGGCCGGCATGGTCCAGGCATCCAGCACATCTGACCAGTGGTTCGGTTTGAAAGTCACCACCGGTTCTCCCGGGCAGGTCAACGCTGCTGCAGTCGCCCGCGTGGTCATGGTCTACGTGCCGAGCGAAACCTACTCCGTCACGTTACCGGCCGCCCTTTACCCGTAACCTAGTCGCGGGGCTTCGGCCCCGCAGCAGTCCACTACCTCACAAGGAGGAAGGCAATGAAGACCCTTATCGCAATCGCTTCCCTGCTCGCCTTGGCCATCATCGCCATGGCCGGCATCGCAAACGCCGACATGCTCGACAGCCACACGAACCCCACCGCGCTGTTCTCGAACCAGAAGGCCACCGGGACCACCGCGATCTATTCCAACCCGGGCCACTTCGGGCAGAACACCAAGGCCACCGCCCTGTTCAGCCTCTACTCGTCCGGTGCCGTCACCACCAGTGGCCTGATCAACGGCACCACCTCACTCCAGTGTGGGGCGACCAGCACCGGCCCATGGGTAGGCATGAAGGACAAACTCGGCAATGCTGTCACACCCACGGCGAACTCCATTTACGAACTGGACAGCCTGTGCCTCTGGGTGCGAGCCGCCTGGACACCCACGGCCATCTCCACCAACCGGGCGCTGTCGGTCTATCTGCTCACCGGCAACGTGAGCCCGTTCGCACCGTAACCAACGGGGGCGGGCCCCGCGTGGAGCTCGCCCCACTTTACCAGGAGGGTCGTCATGCTGATCAAATGCAACATCAAAAGGGAAGGCGCCACCATAATGAACCACTCGGGCGTGAATTACACGTTCGACATCCTGCCGAGCAGGACCGGCAACGAAGTGGACAAGGTGTGTGAGATCTGCGCTGAACACGCCATACAGAGGTTTTTGGACTCGGGCGGGCTGTACGAGGAATGGAAGCCGGAAGAACCGGAAGAAGTCAGACAGGATGTGAAGGACTGGGTGGACGAATCTCTAGCGGACATGGGCTATAAACCGCTGCATTGCAAGCATGGCATGGCCTCGAATCAGCACTGCCCCGAGTGTTCACCGATAGAGCAAAACCAAGCGCAGGAGAAACCGAAAGGCAAAGGCGGGCGGCCCGCGAAAGAGAAGCCGATCCCTTCAGGAGAAGGACCTGTAACGACACCGTTCTCCGACGATCTCGGAACAGAGCGGGAACCGGCCGGCCAGACGGGACCGGCCAATGAAGTACCCAAACCTGAAAACAACGGCGATGGGCTTGCCGAGCTTTTTTAAATCTCACAGCAAACGGAGGACATGATGGCCGGGACCAGGAGCACATTGAAGCGCGATACCGTGAACACCCCCGTCCAGGCTTTCTGCCCGGACCCGACCAAGAGCATGGCTCCGATCAACATGGCGAACGCTGGCCCGGTCTCGCTGGCGAACACGCGGATTTTCAACATGAACGCGGGCGGCGACTACGACATCACCGGCTGGCTGGCGCTCAATATCTCCCCGACCGCCACCGACTGCAAGATCTACTTCAACGGCAACACCACGTTCACCAAGACCGTCAGGCACGGCCAGGACAACGTGATCTATGTCCATGAGCGCGTCACGTCCATCACGCTCATAGGGACCGACACAAGCGTAGAAATACAGGGGATGTAGGGAGGTTTCCGTGGATATCGTCGACTTCTACTGTCTGGTGTTCCATGCCCGCAGCTGGCGGCATCTGCTCGTCGCTGGTGCGCTGGTCCTCGCCTTCCTGCTCACGGCAACCTGCCAGCAGGCACACGCCGCCGTCCCGTCTCCGGCCCTTCAGGAGACCTTCGGCAACGAGGGGGGTCTGACCAAGGATGATGGAGGCTGGACCAAGTACGGCATCAGTCAGAAAGGATCAGGCAAGACTGAGGCGCAGATCAAGGCTCTGACACTGGAATCCGCGGCCGCCTGGTACCTGGTCAACGTATGGCAACCCCTTGGGCTGGACCGGGTGCCGTCGCAGATCATCGCCAACGAGATCTTCGATTCGGCTGTGAACGAGGGGACCGGGACCGCTGCCCGCCGTATCCAGCAGACCATCAACCTCTCCAACGGCAACAAGCCCGACATCAAGGTCACCGGGCGCCTGGGCGCCATCACTTGGGCGGCATTCGACGAATGCGACCTGATCGAGTTCTATGTGAACTGGATCATCTTGCGCGGGACCCGATATCAGGCGTTGGTGACGAAGGACCCGGCCAAGTTCCAGCAATATTTCAAGTCGTGGACCTACCGGCTCAAGAACAACGTGGCGCTTGCCGTGAAGGAGTACCAGCAGGCCAGAAGCCGCAAGGTCAACTTGGAAGATGCCCTCAAGGACCCGGGGCAGTGAACTGTCGGCTACGCCGGCCGGAATGGGAGCAGGAAGACTGCCATACCTGTGATACCTGCAGGGTGGCCGATGGAGGGGACGCCGTGGTACCGATAATCACACCGACGCCTGCGCAGATCATCCGCTGTGCTGAACTTTGCGCAGCCAGTTACGATCCCGACGACACCCGGTTCATCGACGTAGGGGAACATCGGTTCGGGTGGATCATCGAAGACGGTGTGGGGTATCTGGTGTTCAGGGGTACAGACAACCCGTTGGAACTGTTGGAGGATATTGAGGCTGTGCCGGTGCGCACCCGCACAGGGTATCTGGCTCACGCTGGGTTTGTGGGTGTTGCTGACACCTTTGCGGATTACATCATCTCCCACCCGCTGTACGGTAACCCGCCGATCATCATCACCGGCCACTCTCTGGGCGCCGCCGTAGCGCTACTAATGGCCGAATCGCTTTCGCCCTGCCCGGTCGTCCACTTTGGCTGCCCGCGCACCTATTCCCGGCTGGACGAGACGTACCCACCGACCAACCAGACCAGGATCGTGAACTCAGGGGACCCGATACCGGATGTGCCCGGGCCGATAGCATGGCGCCATCTTTGTGACGCGAGGATCTTGGGCGACGAGATCCCGCTTTTGAAATACCACAGCATCGACCTTTACGTTTCACGTCTGAAGGAGGCTCAGGATGCAGTGGTTCAGTAACCATATCCCGCACTGCATCTCTGTCTTGACGACCTTTGCGGCCATAGTCTTCAAGATTAACCACGTAATCGACGCTTCACATAGAATCATTTACAGCAGTATTTGGCAACTGGCATGGGCGGCTTTTCGTGGCAAGCCATGCCTACAACAGGCAGAACAACCGGAAAACCCGGTAATATCGACAGGAGGTAGTGACATGAGTTTGCAGACTTTTTGGGTGGATTTCGTGGCAGATCTTAAGGACATCGAACCGATCCTCGATAAGGTCCTTAACGTAGCATCACAGTTGGCTCCGGTGGCTGAAGTGGTCGAAACTGCCACCGGCAACGCAGCACTGGTCCCGATCACCCAGACGGTGGCAGGACTAGTGAAGACGGCGGACGTTGCCGTGCAGGCCGATGAGGCAGCAGGCAGTACGGGGAGTACCATCGTGACTGGCGCATCCAGAGTGGCAGATGCAGTTGCCGATTCCGGCCTGGTCAACGCCACCGCAGCGAGCCAGATCGAGACGGATACCACTACGGTACAGTCGGTACTGCAGGCAGCGGAGCCGTTGGTCCAGGCCTATACCGTCCAGGGGTAAGAGCATTTAACATCATGCGAAATAGCCCTCTCCTTCGAGGGGAGGGCTATTGTCCAAGTGTGGCGGCCTGGGCCTGACGAGCAGCCAAAGGGAGACACCATGACTCAACCTGAACCGGAACTTGGTGCTATGACCGTTGTGGGCGCCCTTATGGCATGGGAATTGACACGTCAAGCCATTTCCTACTTCTTTAAAAAACTCACCAAAGACGATTACATCACAAAATCCGCTCACGAAGGCTGCCAAAAACAGGGTGACGAGGAACTGAAAAAACTCACACAAATGGTTTCAACCATGCGGGGGATACTTCTTGTCATGGCTGTCAAGGAAGGCATACCTGCGGAGCAGCTTCAAAAACTCACGGAGTAAGCCATGACCACTGTTGCAGACATCGTTTTCGGAGCTCTCCCGCGGATCCCAAAGGTAGAGGCGAGCGGGACCACGTTCGTGCAGGCCATCAACTACGTGGCATCGATGCTGGCCCGCCGTATCATCTTGCGCCGGAGCGACTTGCTGGCGACTCAGGAAGCCATCTTTACTCTAGTCTCTGGTACGCCTTATATCCCGGCTTCCGGTGACATCCCTGCCGTCCCTGCCGTCCCTTCGCAAACGCTCTACAACCTGCCGGCCGGGTTCGTATCGCTGGCCGAGGCACCTTTTAACCCGAGGGCACACCAAGGGTACGATTACCCTGACGATTACACACCGTCCTATGGGGATTATTCCGACCATTGCCGGTGCGGTGACCGCAGAATGGACCTGGAACCGCTCACTGGGCCGAGATCATGGTTCGAACATCGCCGTTGCTGGTCTCCGAGTCACTTCAACCTCCTGGGGCAGCAGATTGAGTTCTTGCCGAAGTTAAATTGGGTAGATCCGTCATGGGTCCCGCCTCCTGCTCCGGCATGGTGGGCGGGGACCTGGCCGCCGCCGATCGAGATCCACGCCCGATACTATTCTCTCCCGCTCCCGGTGGCGGCCCCCGCTGATGTGATCCCCTTCAACGGCATGTTCGACCAAGCATTTTTCCAGGGAGTTCCACGTGTGGTCACCAAAGGTCTAGCGGTGATCCAGGCAGACCAAGACTTCGAGGTGTTCATTCAGGCAGAGGTCGACACCATACTGATTGCCCGCACTGAACCGCTGCCTGAGCGCAGGATGAAACGCAGCAATTACATGTGAGGTTGAGATGAGAATATTTACTTTCGCGGTTATTATCTTGGCCTGGTCACATTTTGCGTTCGCCGCGGCAACGCCGTCTGTCAAGACTTTCGGGTGTATCAGCACATCCCAAGGCAAGGTATGCGCCGGGACTTCCCATGATACTTTCAGGATCGTTGGGGGTCTGGGCGGCAACAGTGTGTCAACAAACTGCTTGGAAACATACGGACCTGGCTACCACGTCGTTTCCTACTCAGCCACCACCGGGCTTTACACCTGCTCGGCTGACGCTACCACGGTCTATACCTTCGACCCAGAAGCAGCCTATCTCGGGTCGCTTGCACTCCCCGTTTCCTTTATTCAGAACCAAAGGTTTTTCGTGCAGTTCGGAGGGGCAGGAGTGACCGGAATTGTTCAGTCTTTGTTATCACAATCTGTTAGCACAATGGCTATAGGTGATCTGCAAAAGTGGGTCAACATGATAAATGGGGGATCTCCGGTCACAGGATTCTCCTTGGTAGGGTCGTTTCCTACAGTAACAGGGGTTGGACTATCCGTGGGCAGTGTTTACGCACTTACGACATCTGGTTTAGTTCTCGCCCAAGGGAACTCTCTTTCAACAATGCCTGGTATCTGCGTCGCGGTAACGTCTTCATCATGCCAAGCAGGGGGACTTTATACGGCGGCATCAACAATAGGCAATGGGAATATCGGGGCTACGGTCTACGTATCGCCCACTACCGCAGGAGGCATGACTACCACTGCTCCATCGAGCGGTCAATATATGAATACCCTTGGTACTCTCACCGCACCGAATACGATAACCCTCAATCCTTCGCTTGACGTATTCGGGTTCTGATATGAGGCTCCTAACGATCATACTGCTATTCCCGTTGTTGATCGCCTTCTCCTATGACGGTCAGCAGGTCTATACCGTCAACGGGCGTATGTTTCCGGTATCGGTCAATGGGATACTGCTCACTGGGGGGCCCAACATAGAAATATTCCTCTCAGCCGGCTCGGTGCTCGGTGGAACTGTGACCGCTTCGGGACTGATATTTGGGACTACAAACACAACCAGCGGGTCATCAATGGGTGGTTCTGTAATTGTCAGCACGTCTGGAGGAACCGCATCTTCGCGCGTTTCGGCAGGATCGAGCATGGGCGGATCGGTGATAGTTTCCTCAGTAAATAGTACAGCAGTTACAGTTTCATCTGGCATGTCTACATCTTATGCCATGCTTTCTATATCTGCACAACGGGTGGCTTCGGCTGTAGTTTCGCAGGGTAATGCATTTGGATCATCTGCTTCGGCCTCAGTCAGCGTGATAAACAAGTCAGTCACCGTTTCGTCAGGTTCAACCTACGGTGGAAGTGCTCAAGGGGGAGGAACCTCAACTATTTCTACGTATGGGAATTCTATAGTATCTAGTGGTTTCTTGATAGGTTCTGCACTTCAGTCAGGGCTACAATATGATATTGATACTGCATTAAGCTCTGGGTTTTACGAAGGTGGTAGTGTAGTGGCTATTGGAACCACAACAAGTGGTGTGGTTAATGGCAATTCTATAGTATCTTACGGCTCTGCGTTCGGTGGGTCTGTAGTATCTGCCACTGTCGGCAACGCTTCGACAACAGTAACAACTGGGTTTACGCTTGGTAGTTTGGTAACAACGTCAGGACTCATATTCGCCTCAACTACAGTATCGTCCGGTTCTTCTCTAGGCAGTTCCGCAAGTGGCACAAGCGCTAAATTAGGCAATTCAACGGTTTCAAGTGGTTCAACTTTCAATGGTACTATCTTAGCAACGGGTAACGCCTCGGTTACTGTTTCCAGTGGGTTTTCATTGTACTACTCCATGTTATCTATCTCAGCACAGAAGGTTGCGGATGCTGTGGTTACAGCACAAGGTAGTATGTTTGGTGCTTCAGTAAATAGCGTAGGTAATGGACATACTGTAGCATCAGCGGGCGATATTTTTAGTGGTACTGCTTTAGGTGCTGGTACTGTAATTTCATCCGCCCCCTCTGCCCCAACCCTTACCCTGACCGCTACGGCATCAGGCAGCATCACGGTAAGCTGGGGAGCGGTCACAGGGGCGTCCTCATATAACCTCTACTGGCTGGCAGGCTCAACAGGCCCGACAGCGGAAAATGGTTCAGACGGTGCAACAAAGGTTCCAAGTGTCACCAGCCCATACACCCTCTCAGGGCTGACGGCAGGCTCGACCTACTCCCTGAAAGTCTCAGCCGTTGGTTCCGGCGGTGAGAGTGCCCTGAGTAACGTGGTGACTGCTGCTGTTGCTGCTAAGCAGCTTTATGTTGATCAATATTCAGGAGGAGTCACGGTTGATAGCGGGTCTGGACCTATAGCCATCACACCCAATACTTTTGTCAGCTTAGCTGGAAGATCATCATTCACTGTGACAATTAAGGCCCCCGGGGGAGCCTCCGGAGACCCCAGTGCAAACGGGGCGCAAGGTGGGAACGGCGGGGAAATAGTTGCCACATTCGGCTCACTGGCGGGCACATATGGTATCCATTCAGGGAATACAGGTGCGGGGTCCGGCACTGGAACAGCGCAGCAGGCTGTTGTCTCAAATGACCCACTTTACGCTTACGTTGGTGCAACAGAAGGTGGTGCTTCCCCATCTACTGCGACTGCGGGGGGTGGCGGAAATGGGGATGATGATAATGGCGGGGGTAGTAATGCGGATAATCCAATCGTCCCGTCAGGGGGGACTACAGGTATCGCCATCGGAAATAATGGGAATGCCGAGGGTGACGGAGGAGAGGGAGAGGGTAGTGGTTCAGGCGCTTCCGGAGTTTACAAAAATGTTTCTTCTGTGAGTTATGTCAACGGAGGCGGTATGCCTCCTGATACCGCAGGCACAATTGCTATCGTGCTCCACTACTAAGGACCGCCATGACTGATTTCGGTGTAAATTCGCTCAGACTTGTTTTATACGGGTGGGATGAAATTTACGATGCAAGCCAGGTCGCGCTTAATACTGCGTATGGCCAACTGCTTGTATCGCCTGATTACATGATTCACGCGGGGTATAATGCAGATGGGACGATGAGCCCGACAGGTGACTATGCAGTCGAAACGGATGATTCGCAGGACCCGTCAACGTGGTCCTACAACTATCAAGCCCCCGTTTCGCGTGCAGCGGCTATCGGTACACCCTTCGGTTACAACATTCCGTGGCTTGCCGGTAATAACTATACTAATTGGGTAGTGGCAAAACTTGCTAGCTTAGGGGTCAAGTGGGTCAGGGAATGGGCTACAGTCGTTGGACAATGGGACAGACTGCTAAGGTCAGGTACCAGAGATGCAAACGGGTATGCTAGCGGGCCGATAGTTTTTGACAGTAATTATGACTGGTCCGTAATTGACGGCATGGTTTCTGCGACAGCAACCTATGGGATTAAATTAGTTCTTACACTCCCTCCCATCGACCCCCTATCGGTAGGGTCAATATGGATGTTAATGCCGGGAGAAGCCTATTTAAGTTCCCGATACATAAATAACCTTTACGTCCCGCTTATGCAGGCGATTGCGACTCGTTATCAAAACTATACCCATATTTATATTGACCCTATCAACGAGTATACGTATTCTCAGCATCCAGCAACCCAGATAATTGCCTATCAGAGGGCTATTTATAATGCTTCCCACGCAATTACCAATAATATCAAGGTCCAACTTACCTCACAAATATGCTCACCCACAGATTTTAACGATGTGATTGGTCTTGTCAACGCTATCGGGACAGAGCACATCTACGATGAGTACGTTGTGCCACATCTTTACGATTACTACCCCACCAACACCTTTAACTTAGGGGTTCAAACTGCGGCACTCAACGCAACCCTGGCAGCGAACGGAAGGACCGATGTAAAGATCAAAATTGATGAATTCGGGGTGATTGCCCCTGGACAGGAGGAGTCTCTCGACACCCCATCTTATGCGGCATGCATAAACAATATGATGGCCGCAGCTTCTGCTGTCCCAAATATCGACGCTGTTTTAGCGTGGATCTCGGTCCCGTTTAGTGTTGCGAATAATTCACCTTGGGGTGCCGGTTTATGTCAGATTTGGGACTATAGTTCATACAATGCTGCAAATTATCCAGAACCTTTTGAGTATACGTCTTATCACGCGGCAATACAGGCTCTTGGTCTTACGCCACTTGTTCCGCCCCTCCAAGCCCAAAACATAACCTCAACCTCTTTCGACCTGGTGATTGACCAGACACAACTACCTGGCCCCTACTATGTGGCTTATCGGAATGGGATACCTTATATGGCGAGCAGTCAGATTCTTATCGACTCAACCGGCAACCCGCTCAGAGACAGTAACGGCAACATTCGATTGGAGGGAGCATGAGAGAAGAACTGAAAGGGATCATTTTGGCATCGCTGGTTGGCGCTGCCCTGTTGCTGATAAGCCTTGCACCGAAGCATGCTGAGGGGAAGGCGGCGGGGCAGTATTCCTCGTCATCGCATCTTTCGAGTCGAGCCAGAATTATGGTCTATGACCCCGCATCCTCAGCCGGTGGAAAGAACCGGGAGGTACTACTGACTGGACTACAGCAAAGTCAGGGGTTCTACGCCTACCGTAATTGCTCAACCGTAGCCGGGGTGATTGTCCCGACGGGGAAGGTCTACGACGCTTACAGTTATGGAACACCGTTGCCGACAGAGCTTTACTGCAATACCTGTCCGACCGCCAAACTGACCGGAGTGGTCGGGTGTTTCCAATGGGCAAGATAATTGGTCATGCGGAACGTGTGCACATTCTTTTAAGCGTAATAGCAGCAAATGTCAGTTTTGCAAACGCAGTGAAACGTATCTCAACCCCAGACCTGAATGGAGAGCCATATGAGCACCATAACCCTCCACATAACCGGGCTGGCGCCGGGAGAGTCTGACACCTGGACCGTTACCAGCGTCGATGCTACCGGGTTAGAGTCTGCGCCAAGTACGGGGCTGGTGGTGCAGATGTTGGTAGCCATAACTCTACCCCCACAAACATCAACCGTAACCCAATCAGTAAAAGTCAATCTACATTAAGGAGGAACTATGAAACTACTCACTCTCGTAGCACTACTCACCCTCACAGCCTGCGCTCACAGCACCCCTGCCCCCCAACCTAACCCTTTCGCTCAGGGCTCAAGCATTGGAGCTGTGGAGTGTTCCGCTACCACGTCCACAGTCAACGGTGCCACCTCTACAGAGATTATCTGCGGCGGGAACCAATAACCAGGCCTCGGCCACAAGGAGAATAACATGAAGTCACTACTTAACATCCTCGCCCTCGTTTGTATGCTGGCTTACACGACCAGCGCCTTTGCTTCTGCCACTTTGCCGGGAATGAGCATTCAAGGTAAGACTGACAGTTTTACTGGAGTCATTCCCGGTGGTTCTACGATCAAATTAGCACTTGGGCTTTCTTCGGCGAATACGACACTTAGTCCTGCCACGACAACTTACAGTTCATTTACTGATTTAGGCACATCGGTCGCCACAGGTTACACCACTGGTGGGGCAACGGTGTCTGGTATTTCCGTGGTGGCTACATCAGGGGCAACAGCACCTAGTAATAGTTCTAATGCCGCTTGTACTGCGTCAAATGCGCCTTATGGATGTTGCACCGGTAGTGGAACAGGCACATGTAACCCTAGAGCAGATTTAACTTGGACTCCGGTGGTTTGGACACTGCCTAGTTCTGGTGCAACATCGCTTGCTGCTGATTTGGGGTGTCTTTATAATACTAACGGCCATATAATCGCCATTTTTGCCTTGTCTGGTACTGTAGGGACAAACGTAACAGCCTCGGGTAACAGCGCGACTCTTACCGTATCCAGCCCCACGGTATCTAACTCCCAACCTGGCGGCTTGTACGCACAGTAATCTAAAGCCGCCTCAGTGATGAGGCGGTGTCCTTACCACAGAGCAGAGCGGCGATAGCACGGACGGGGATAGCATTAACAAGGTGACAGGGGGTTTAAAATGAGAACTTTTCTTACAGCAATCATCCTAGCGCTTGCACTTACGGCTTGCGGCTCGGGCCAGCCTCAGCCGGTCGTATTCGACCCGGTGCGAGCGTTCAGCACCGAGACTGCACCGCCGGTCACATTCTACGCCGGCGAGGAACTGGCGGTGCAGTTCAACGGGCAACCGGAGACTCCCTACTTGGTCCGGTGCACAGCGGACACGACGATCTCTGACATGCCGGTTTGGACGCTGCAACAGTGGATAAATATGTGCCTGGGGGAGAAGAGCGTTGAGGGGTTTGAGTTGGAGAGGTAGGCATACAAGCCCGTTCCATAAGGAGTCATTATGCAAGAAGCCCTGAGATATGACAAAGGTTTAGGCAATGAAGCAATTTACAGCAGGGTTACCAACGGTGCCACCTTCTGGGACTTCATCGCCCTTGCATGGGTCGGAGCGGAAACCGGTAACTGCAGGATGTTCATGGACGAATTTGACGATACCTCGGCAACACAGTCGTGGTACTGGGCCGAATTGCTCCCTCCTGGAGCGGGCCCTTACAACATCGACGTGGTGTTGCTGTCTTCCGGTGCGGTGATAGGGAATGACTTTTTTTTAGCTGACAGCACTTCTCTGTATAGCGGGGTGAAGTGCTCTGGCATCATCGCTATTGTCGGCCAGCAACTCTGGGACGCCTCAAACATACAATGGCCCCCTGCCGTGCTGCTCTGGTATCTCAACTATGCCGTGCGTGAAATCGTTAACCTGAAACCTGAAGCGGGCAACGTGATTGGCATCATCCCGCTAGTGGCCGGGACCAGGCAGTCTGTGCCGGCCGCATGGAACGACCTGGTGAACTTGAAACGCAATATGGGTGCGAACGGTGCCACGCCAGGGCTGGCAATCACCGAGATCCATGTTGATACCATCGACCGCACCATTCCGGACTGGCACGCATGGCCACCCGATCCGGTGGTGCGCTACGTCATTGACGATGACCGGGACCCCCGTTCCTTTGATGTGTTTCCACCGCAGCCAGTGGCAACCTTGCAGCAGGTAGAGGCTATCGGTTCGGCTTATCCGCTTAAGGTGACTGACCCGGTAAACGGCATGTTCCCGCTCCAGGCAGAATACGAGGTCCCCACCGCGGATTACATGATCTACAGGGCTCTCTACGAGTCAACCTCGATCCCTAACGCTCTGACTAAAGCAACGTCTTCGCTCAACAAGTTCATGCAGTACCTCGGCGCCGGGAAGCAGGCCACCACGCTCACCAAGGCCAACCAAGGGGGGCTGTGATGTCGTTAGAACAGTTTGAACAGTGGGGTGGTAAGGTTCCGCGCATTTATGACCCGCGCGAGATCCCGCCAGGGAAGGCCGTGCTGGCCAAAAATTGCCGGTTCGACCACGGAGGGATACTTCCGCTGCAAAGCGACACAGCAGTGGCCACCCTACCCAACGCCGGCCCGATCTTGACGCTATTCTTCTACCAGGGGGAATACTGGCTTGCCTGGAACTCGGACGTTGACGCCGTACTCACCCCGACACCAAACGACCAGTACCAGAGGGTCTATTACACCGAAGGGGGCGTACTCAAAGTTACCAATTCAACGCTGTTCAAACAAGGGGGCACGGCATACCCTGAAAAGTTCCTGCTTCCCTCCCCTCCGGCGCCATTCAACTTACCGACCATGCAGCAGTACCCGCTGGTGCCGTGGCCCGATATCCCGAAAGGCCTGCCGGTCTTCCTGTCAATCCACATGATCTCTGTTTTAGGTGATGTGGTTTTGGTTCAATTCTATTCCGGAACAGCGTCAACCATTGGAGACACCAACGCTCCGGTGTTGTTCCATTCCACAGGGATACCTGCGCTGGACGGCAACATCATCGCCTTTGATGCTTACTCTTTGGCCGGCCCCTATCCGCAAATTACGCTCCCCTCAATCACCGGGCTGATTACCGGAGCTTTGACCGCTGTGACCGCTGGTGCACCACCGAGCGCGACAGCACCCTCACATGGTTTGGTCCCTGGAGATATCGTGCTGTTCTCTGTGACAGGCATGCCCGCTCTGGACGGTCACCAGGGGAGCATCACAGTTTTCGACGTAAACACGTTCACCATTGTCGGCGTCGATACCACAGGGGAAGTATTCACATCGGGGACGTTCACTTTAGTTTCCCGCACCTACGGCGCCACCTACATCTGGCCGGCCGAGAACCTCACCGCACCAGTGGCTATCTCCACTGTAAGTGGTGACACTATCTCCAGAGCCAACCCCTGCGCGATAGAACATACCGCACACGGTTTGACGACTGGCGACTGCATAGGCTTCCCTGATATGGTTGGTATGACGCCGTTACAGGAACAGATGGTGTCAGTCACAGTGGTTGACGCTAACAATTTTACCCTCGACGGCGTGAACAGCAGTTCCTACCCTGCTTTTGTCTCGGGTTCTTACATCAGGATCCCCACCATCAGCGTACCCCGCGATCCGACGCAGCAACAGTCAAGGTACTACGTCGAGACCTACGTGAACCAGTATGGCGACGAGGGGCCGCCTACCGCAGCATCGGCCATCATTTACGTGTACGACGGTGACACGGTGACGCTGACGTGCAACAACGTGTTCGCTACTTTAGCGGTGATGGAGGTCGCAGTTCCGGCTACAGCAGGGTCCAACGGGTTCATGGGGTACGTCACGGCAGATGGTGCCAACGATGGACAATGGAAGTACACCGGTGCTTACATCGGAGGTGTCTGGCGCGGGATGTGGACGCAATCATCTCCCGATCCTTACGGGGTATCGTTCAAGAATTTCTACCGTTCGAACATCGACGACACCGGCGCGGAAGTCGTGCAATTCCTGGCGCAACTGCCGATAGCCACAGTGACGTTTCAGGACAACATCGCAGCGGCGGCCCTCGGGGAGATCCTCGCTACCTCAGAATGGGACGCGGCCCCCCAGGGTGTCACCGGGTTGATCGGTATTCCTAACGAGGGAATGGCCTGTTATATCGGCAACACCATCTGTTTGGCCGTGCCGGGATTCCCCCACGCCTGGCCGGCCTCGTATCAGAAGGCCGTCGAGCGGAACATCATGGGGCTTTTGTCATGGGGCACCACAGTCGTAGCACTTACCGAGGGACTCCCCGAGGCGGTTACCTTCACTGATCCCGTCAACAGCGTGCCGGAGAAACTCGAGAGCGGGTTTTCCTGCTCTAGCAAGCGCAGCTTGGTCGACATGCTCACCTATTTCATGTACGCCTCGCCGGAGGGTTTGGTGGCGATCGGGCCGAGCACACACGGAACGGTGGTTACCGCAGATCTGTTCAGCCGGGAGGATTGGTCCGCGTACCAGCCGGCGACGGTCTCCGGGTATCTTTGGGAAGGGCGCTATGCCGGTTTCTACGGCGGGACGGCGGGCTTTATCTTCGACCCGGCCACCAAGAACTTTGTAGATCTGGATTTCTTCGCCACGGCGGGCTACCGGGACCCGGCCACCGGTATACTGTACCTGCAGGTAGGGACCGGGCTGGTGTCCTTCGCTACGGCCACGGTTGCCCCCCGCAGCATGGATTGGAAGGGCGGCTGGAAACTGGTGAAACTGACGCAGTTCAGCGCCATCAAGGTGCTGGCAACATCCTATCCAGTGGTGGTCGATGTCTGTTATCCGCTGTTGGGTCAGACGTTCACTGTCACGGTGGTGGGTCCCCGGCCGCAGAGGTTGCCGCAGTCGCAAACTATGGTTGACTCTGTGCAGTTAAGGGTTTATGGTAACGCCGGCTCTACGGTGGTGTATCTGGCGTCTTCGATGGAGGAATTGCCGCAATGACAGTCACAGTAAAAGTGAAAGCACCAGTCATAAGCGCCACGGACTCCAGCGTCAAACAGGACTTGCAGCGCATCAGAGAGTTTCACGCCGCAGCTGACAAAGCGGGCGGCCACGTCACTGTGCAGGACTTGATCGACTTGGGACTGATCAACAGCGCGGGGAAGAAGAAATGACACCACCGGGCCGTGTCGTCAACTTCCCCCTCAAGGACATCTGGCCTCACGTCCTGCCCCGCATCGAGGCGATGCACCGGAGGTACGCCAACGCGCTCGACTGGAAGCCCGACGATGTATTCCAAGCCTGTTGGAACCGCACGGCGGTCATGTTCCATTCCAGCGAAGACGACAGCTTCTGTGTCGTCAAACAGAAGTACCGGGGCGGGGAACTGATCATGTTCGTCTGGATCGGCTACAGCGCCACCGGCCACATGAAGCAGAGCACCGACTTACTGAGAGAAATCGCCCGCAACATCGGGGCGTCCCGCATAGAGATGGCATCGCCCAGGACGGGGTTCGACCGCTGCAAAGAGTGGCGCCGCAGCATGACCACCTACAGCCTGGAGGTCTAAATGAGCAACAACAGTTCCAGCGGGACGCCGGAAACCGCCGAGCAGGTCCAGGAAGCCAAGAACAACTCCCAGATGTGGTCCTACGTCCAGCAGACCTACACCCCCTTAGTCGACAAGTACATCACGAAGCAGAACACCGACATGAACAGCGGCGAAGAAGGCAAGAACGTGGCCGGCCAGGTCGGCGCCGAGGTTGCCAAGGGCATGACCAGGGCCGCACTCACATCTCCCGCGCAGAACGCCACGGCCATGAACGACCGCGCCAACACGGCGGCGGGGATCGAGACGCAGGCACAGGTGACCGCAGCGGGCAAGGTCAAGGACCAGTTGCTTTCGGGCAACCAGAACGTGATCGACATCGGGCGCGGGCAGCAGACCGGGGCGATGCAGGACCAGTCGCAACTCGCCGGCCAATCCCTGCAGGTGGCGGAAGCCGGCAAACAGAACCAGCTCATGGTGCAAGGTTCCGAACAGAGCGCGGCGGGCGCGGCGGTCGGGATCGGCGGCGGGCTGGCGATGCGCGGCATGAACTCCCCAGGACAACTCTACACCGACGCAGGCGGCAACATCAACAACGTGGATTTCGGTGATTTCGAGAACATGCAGTTCCCGAAACCACCGGTCCCCGCCGGCACGACGCAGGTATAGGAGACCGCCATGAATAGTTTTCTCGGGGAACTCGGCAATCTTTTCCTCTCTACGGACCCAAGCACCGTTGCCAGCAACAAACTGGCGACGGCGGCCACCGGGCACCCGGTAATCCCCTACAACCAGGTCGGCCCCGGCCAGATCGACACCTCTGCATCCCAGACCGAGGCGGACATTCTGGCAGAGCAGATGCAGAACTGGCAGCAGGTTTACCAGCCGGTGGAACTCGCCCAGGTGCAGCAGTCGTCGCTGATGAACTCGAACGTGCTACCCGACGCGCTGAACGCGGCCACTACCACGGCGCAGCAGAGTTCAGCGACCATGCAGGGGATGGAACAGCGGCAAATGGCCGCCAGGGGTATCCAAGCCACACCGGAACAGCAGATGGTGAACACCCGCATGAACAGCCTCAACACGGCGGCGAACGTGGCCGGCGCGCAGAATAAGGCACGGCAGACGGTGGCAACTCAGGATGAGCTCATCGCCATGGGGAGTGCCCCGAATCCCAACGTAGTCAATGGTTCGCAGTTGGCTCAATCGGCAGGAGGTGCGTAATGGCGGGCGGTCTCATATCAACGGATCTCGGTTACCAGCAGTCGGCCCTCTCGGGTATGGCGCGCCTTTCGGCGCAGGAACAACAGCGCCAGGAGGCGAACCAGACCATGGCGTCTCAGCAACAGGCGCAGCAGACCCAGGAAGCCGTGTCGGCAGTTTCACTGATCGCCATACTGGCGATGTAACAAGGAGCTCTCCCCATGGCGAGAATAGGCCTTTCCCCCTACGGTAACCCGGTTGAGTCTGGCATTGACACGATGTCGAAGGTAATGTCGATGTTCAACCAGCGCGACCAGATGCACCTGAACCAGCAGCGCGAGCAGCGGGAGCAGGAAGACAGCGACACCCGCCGCCAGATCCAGGGTATGACCATGCAGCGCGAGCAGAACACCCTGGACGAACAGGCCGCAGACAAGCCGATCAAGGACGCCGACCGGGAGACCAAGAAGATGCAGCAGATGTACGGGCCGACCCTGGACGGGCTCATGGCGCGGCAGAAGGCCTGGAAGCCCGGGGACAACTTCGAGTTGACGCCGGAGGAAACCGGTATGATCAAGCATTTCGCGGACAAGACCGGCTCGCTCGGGACCGACGCGGAAAGCCAGATCAAGGCGGCGACCGCTATCCAGAGCCTCGGCGGGCAGATGCAGCAGGTTATGGGTGTTCTCCAGCAGCAGGGAGCACAGGCGGGCCCGGCGCGCATCGACGACCTGAACCACCCCGAGATCCTCAAGAACGTGAACTCCGTCCCGGCGCTGCGGAAGATGCTGACTGGAGACGAGAAGAAGACGGTAACCAGCGTGTTGATCGACCCCAAAACCGGAAGCCTCACGGCAGCCGTCGCCGCCGATCGGCCCGACAAATCAACGTGGGGCGCCACCGGCAAACGTGCGGACGGCAGCGACAAGTCTTATGGCTGGCAGGGGACCTGGAAGACCAAGGACGGTAAGGATATTTCCGAACTTTCCGTGGGAGTGGAGATCGACGGCAAAGAGGTTGATGTCCCGACGCTGATCCCGAGCACGACCCCGAAAGAGCGGAAGTGGATCGTTGACCATGCCGGTGACGAGGGTGCCTTCAAGACTGCCGAAGGGCATGCCATTATCGCCAAGGCGGCCGATTTCGCCAGCACCAGAATTGCGGCCGGGAAGTCACCCTTCGCCAGCGACGACGAGTCTCCTAAGTCCGTAATCGCCCAAGACGACGACGGCTACAAGCAAGTGAAGTTTGAAGACCTCCAGAACTTCATGCGGCACGCCCAGAAATTCGCCCCGATGCTCTACCAGGCCAACGCGCAACTGCACGGCGACCCGAAGCACGCCGACGAGGTCCAGAAGCAGATGGACCAGTTCGACTTCATGGACGACAAGGCGGCGGTCATGGAGAAGATCAAGGACGGCGACCCGCTGGAGCAGCGCCAGCAGTACATCAAGGAGATGCTCAAGAAGGGGCACAACGTCAGCAAGGCCGACGCCGAAGAGGTTTATCCCGTCAAGACCACCAAGCCGCGCAACCTCTCCAAGGTGACCGAGGGAGTCCCCGGACGCGCCGGCATGAAGCGCGACGTACTTGTGGATCAGGATACCGGCGAGCGGACGTTCACAGGGGAGGGATTCGCGGAGTTCAAGCCCGCCGACCCGGTGGCAGAGGAAATGAAGAAAGACCGGCTCGCCAGAGGTAAGGAAGCGGACACGGAGAAGGCCAACAAGTCCTACGAATCTGCCATCAAGGACCAGGAGGCGGTGATCCAGAAGACCGAGGCGGGCAAGGGCATGTCCGACGACGAGGTTCACGACGAGGCCAAGCGCGTGGTGGACCTGCAGCGACAGGGCAAGCCTGCAGGGAAGTCCGAGAAGCAGAAGCAGTTGGACCGCATCAAGCCTCTCAATGAGCGCCTCTCAGACGACAGTTACGACCACGAGTACACCGTGAAGTCGGCGGCAGAGAGCGGCAACTACACCGAGGCCGAGATCCGCAAGGCTGCCACCAGCAACGACGCCAAGGCGGCGGTGGTGGAGTATTTCGCCAAGCACAAGAAGGCCCCCGCCAAGGCTGCGGAGAAGAAGGCCGACCCGGCCGCCACCGGCAAGCGACCCCCGCTCTCTAGTTTCGAATCGTAACTCCTGATACCACCTGGAGGGCTGCATGGCCTTTGACATCCTCGCCGCGAAGAAAGCCGGTTACACCGATGACGAAATAGCCGACCACCTCGCTGAAAAGCATAACTTCGACGTGCAGGCGGCGCGGAAGGCCGGTTATTCCCCACAGGAGATCATCGGCCACCTTTCTAGCAAGGATGATGTCGGGACCAGGGCGGGGAACATAGAGAAGCTGCCGACCACCAGCCGCTCCGTCATGCCCCGCGCCATGCTCGGTGCCGAAGACGTGAACCGTCCCGGCGTCCAGCAGGCCCAGGACATCACCCAGGCCCCCCGCATCGAACAGCCCCTCCAGGAGTTCCAGCAGCCCGACACCCTCACGGCACTGCAACAGGGTGACCGCAGGGAAGCCCCCGCGCTCATGGCCACGGCAGCGCAGACGCCAGATGCGCCCGGTCCTCTCGGAACCGGAACCATGATACCGTCTCACGTCCGCCGCGGCCCGCTCACAGCAGCACGACAGAGGATGGAGACTCAGGGATTCGGGATCGATCCTTCAGCAACAGCAGCCCGCCAGCAACTTACCCCTATTGCCAACATCATTGAGCACCCCGCAAGCGCGGCGATATCAGGAGCCATGGGTGTAGCAAAAGGTGTCACTCTTGGTCTCGCATCACCCCTTGTAGACAAGGCCACTGAAGCAATGCCGTCGGTCGGTCTTACACCTTCCAAACTAGCAGAAGGTGCTGGCGAGTTTGCCGGAGTTGTCGCGCCATGGGAAGGTATTGCCGGGGCAGTAGGTCACATTTTCGGGCTCGGCAACGAAATCCGTATAGGCAGGGTTGCGGCACAGGCGGCAACAGGCGGTATAGTCGGCGGCGAGATTGCACAAAACGAAGGCCGGGACGCAGCAGAGGAATCGGCAATCGGCGGAGTAAGCGCCGGGGTCATAACCAGAGGCATCGAAGTTCCTGGTGAAATTGCCAATTCCGATTGGTGGCGCAAACTCACAGTGAAGGAACGCGGGATAATCACTCAATCTCTCGACGACATCAAGGCAGGACTTAAAGCCCAGGGATGGGACGATTCAAAAATTGCCAACAAAATGGCGTATATCGATAAGGACACGTATCAAGAA
>Ga0364895_1046_pt1 | contig 42354 bp, 45 predicted proteins | sample SorcelJu500002C3_2_FD_206952 | JGI IMG/M metagenome (GOLD analysis project Ga0364895, IMG submission 206952) | Enriched cells from Trout Bog Lake Hypolimnion, Wisconsin, USA - BchlTB.July09.5000.02.C3 | ecosystem: Environmental > Aquatic > Freshwater > Lake > Hypolimnion/Profundal zone | place...
ATGCCATTCATCAATATCTGGGAGGCACTGTCGACAGCCCAACCATTGTGAGCAGAAAGCTGACCGGTCCTATTCTTGAAGAGCGCCTGACACGACTGCGCCCGCCGGTCCGCGACTATTCTGAGCGCATCAAAGACTTTGATGAAGTAGATCTTGGTTTTACAGTGGATATGGCAGTCAAAGAAGCGTCACGGTGCTTGCGCTGTGACGTCCAGGATTAAGGAGGGAAGAAATATGGAATCTGTCAGCTTGACAATCAATGATCGTGCGGTCACCGTTCCTTACGGGACATCAATCCTTGAAGCAGCCCAGCAGATTGGGATTCGCATTCCAACACTGTGTTACCTTAAAGACATCAACCTTATTGGTGCCTGCCGAGTCTGTCTAGTAGAAGTTCAGGGAGCGAAAACTCTGCAAGCCGCCTGCGTGACCCCGGTAGCCGACAAGATGACGGTATACACAAATACCACCCGCGTCCGTGAAGCCCGACGGACGGTGGTAGAATTGATACTTTCAAACCATCCTGAAGACTGCCTGACCTGTGTGCGTAATCAAAGCTGCGAATTGCAGAATCTTGTCGCCGAATTGGGCTTGCGGGAAATCCATTATCATGGGGCCAAGACCAATTTGCCGTCTGACGCTTCGACTGCTTCCATTGTCCGTGATCCCAACAAGTGCATTCTCTGTCGACGCTGCATGAGTGTTTGTCAGCAAGTGCAGGGAGTGAGCGCGCTGGCCCCTGCAGACCGTGGGTTTAGTTCCACAATCTCTCCGGCTTTGCACCAGTCCCTCAGCAACGTCGCCTGTACACTGTGCGGCCAATGTGTGACAGTTTGCCCCACCGGCGCGCTCGCGGAAAAAGATGTCATCCAGGAAGTGTGGTCAGCTCTCAGCAATAGCGGTAAACATGTGGTTGTTCAGGTGGCACCTGCTGTTAGGGTTTCAATTGGCGAAGCCTTCGGTTTGCCTGCAGGCACAATCGCCACAGGCAAACTGGTGGCGGCTCTGCGTCGCCTTGGTTTTGACAAAGTGTTTGATACCGATTTTACTGCCGACCTTACAATATTGGAAGAAGGCAGCGAATTACTTGACAGAATAAATAAAGGCGGCACCTTGCCGATGATTACCTCCTGCAGTCCCGGCTGGATCAAATACGTTGAGCATTTTTACCCTGAATTACTTCCCCACCTGTCAACATGCAAATCACCGCAGCAGATGTTCGGCGCTTTGGCAAAAACATACTATGCGACTAAATATGGCATCCGTTCTGAGGATATCTATGTTGTCTCCATAATGCCCTGTACCGCGAAAAAATTTGAAATAACCCGCCCGGAAATGGCGGCAAGCGGTTTTCGCGATGTCGATGCCGTCCTGACTACCCGGGAATTGGGACGTATGCTGAAAGAAGGCGGCGTCAGCCTGAAAGAAATGCCTGAAGAAGAATATGACCTGCCATTCGGCATTACCACCGGAGCAGGCGTAATCTTCGGCGCTACCGGGGGGGTGATGGAGGCGGCGCTGCGCACCGTTTATGAAATCATTACCGAGAAAGAACTTACTACTTTGGAATTCACAGATATCCGTGGTCTGGCCGGCATTAAAGAAGCTGAGGTGGACATCGCTGGCAACCATATCAAAGTAGCGGCCGCGCACGGCCTGGCCAACGCCAAAATTCTGATGGACCAGTTAAAAGCCGGCTCCAGTCCCTATCATTTTATTGAAATTATGTGTTGCCCCGGTGGCTGCATCGGCGGCGGCGGGCAACCCATTCCCACCAATACTGAAATCCGCAAGCAACGTATGTCCGGCCTTTATACCGCCGATACCCAAATGCCGCTGCGTAAATCGCATGAAAATCCAGCGGTAAAACAACTGTATTCAGAGTTCCTCGGTTACCCCCTCGGCCACCGTTCCCATCGACTGTTGCATACCCAGTACACACCGCGCAGCAAAACTCCGGAATGCTAATAATGCGCTAAATACTAAAATGGACGGTAATACAAGCTAAAGAGGCGCGGACTTATCCACGCCTCTTTAGCTTGTATTACGCTCTTATCCTCAATACACAAAATCCATCTCCAAACAGCTTACCCCATCTATCTCTATCTCAGTTTCACCATTGTTGCACCATCACCGCCCTGGTTTACTTCGGCGATCTGAATTTCTTTCACACTGCGGTGTACCTTGAGATAGGCCCGGATGCCTTTACGCAGAGCTCCTGTTCCTTTGCCGTGAATGATTAGGACTTCGCTTAATCCGGCGAGGACAGCGTCATCGAGATATTTATCCAGGATGTTTTCCGCCTCCTCGATGGTTGTTCCCCGGATATCAATCTGTCGCGAAGTATCCTGGCTCTTGGCCAGGGAAACCCCGGATCTTGCAGCAGTTTTCGGCGGGGCGGCCTCAGCCAGCAGGCGGCATTTATTCACCGGAACATTCATTTTCATTATTCCCAGTTGGAGTGTAGCCTCATTACCGGATACAGCAAGCACCGTACCCTTCTGCCCCAGTCCAGGGAGATAGACCATCGACCCTGGTCTGAGCATCGCTGCCGTCACCGGAGTGCCGAGATCATCGTCATCGTCATCGTCATCCCTTGAACGGATTTCGGCCATACTGTCTTTCAATTTGCGGCGGGCGCCATCGATTGCCTGCTGCCTTTGCCGTCCGTCATTGGCACTAAACTGGGCTTTGAGCTGGCCGATAACTTCCTCGGTTTCCCGTCGGGCCTGTTGCAAAACCCGAGTAGCCTCTTCCCGCGCTTTGCTTAACAGCTGATCTTTTCTGTCAGCCAGTTTATCCCGTTCCTCTGTCAGGTGTTGTTTAAGTTTCTCAGCTTCTCGCCGTAAATCGGCCAGATCCCGTTCCTGATCGGCGCATAGCCGTTTCTGTTCTTCCAGGGACGTCAATACTTTGTCAAACTCGGCGTAATCTTCATCAACCAATTGCTGTGCCCGATCAATAATTTCGCCGTTCAGCCCGAGTCGCCGGGAAATCAGAAAAGCCTTGCTGCTGCCGGGAATCCCGATAAACAGCCGGTAAGCCGGTTTCAGAGTCTGTATATCAAATTCTACGCTGGCATTCTCGATTCCATCCCGGGAATACGCGAAGCTTTTCAATTCACTGTAATGGGTTGTGGCTATCGTCCTGGTTTTCCGGTCTAGTAAAAACTCAAGGATGGCCATCGCCAGAGCCGCTCCTTCGTCCGGATCGGTACCGGCACCAATCTCGTCAATAAGCACCAAGTCCCCTGGCCCGATTTGCCGCAAAATTCTAACCAAATTGGTCATATGGGAGGAAAAAGTGCTCAAACTTTGCTCAATACTCTGTTCGTCGCCAATATCGGCGTAAATATTATTAAACACTGGCATCTCCGAATCGGCGGCAGCAGGAATGAACAGCCCGGACTGAACCATCAGCGCGAACAGCCCCACTGTCTTAAGCGACACCGTTTTGCCGCCGGTGTTGGGGCCGGTGATGACCAATACCTGAAATTCCCGGCCAATCCTAACGTCAATAGGCACCACAACCGCATGCGGAATGAGGGGATGCCTAGCCTGCCTCAGGTCTACACGCCCGGATTCATTCAGGAGCGGCAATACCGCCTTCATGGCAACAGCTAACCTGGCCTTGGCAAAAATAAAATCAACAACCCCCAGTGCCAAACAAGTTGCCAACAAACTTTCGGCCACGGCAGCCACCTGAGCTGAAAGCTGGCGGAGTATTCGCTCTACTTCAGCATGTTCCGCCGCCGCCATCTGTTTTAAGTCGTTATTCAGATTGACAACCGCCATCGGCTCTATGAATACCGTGGCTCCGCTGGCCGACTGATCATGGACGATACCGGGGAAGTTATGCCTGTATTCCTGTTTCACCGGAATAACATACCGATCACTGCGGATAGTAACCAGTGTATCCTGAAAATATTTCTGATACTCGCTGGAATGGAGAATGCTGTCAAGTTTTTCCTTAACCCGCTGCTGAGCGGTCCGCATCTCTCGCCGCAAGCGGGCCAGTTCAGGGCTGGCTGTGTCCCGCATCGTTCCCTGCTCGCTAAAAGTATTCTCGATATTCGTCTCTAGCGCACGATTGACAGTGATAGCCGCCACCGTCTCCTCCAGCCGTGGCGCAGAGCGCTTCAGTTCAGAAAAGAACTGTTTTACCCGCCGGGCAGCGTATAGTGTGCTGCCGACAGCCATAAATTCGGGAGGTTCCAGGGTTGCTCCAAGCTCGGCCCGCTTGACTTGGGAGCGGATATCGCGTATGCCGCCAAGCGGCACTGCTACGACCATGCCGAAAATATCAAGCGCCTCTGTGGTTTCTGCCAAACGCCGTTCCACTTCTGAGTAGTCGTTGACCGGTTCCAGTCCTTCGGCCAATTCCCGCCCAATGCCCGAACCGGCGCACTCAGCAAGCCTGGTACGTATTTTATCAAATTCCAGTGTTATCAGTACCGCTGAATCCATAATTCTCTCCTCTATCACCAGTGGCAATTTCACTTCACTGCCGACAGTATGATGCTCAATTTCAAAATATATAGGGCCGCCTGCTACAATACGCCGCGGAAATAATGTCCCCTGGTAATATCTTCATGTTCTCCCGAGCTGAAATCAACAGCGTTTACCGGCTGATTTCGTTCGCCGCTATCAATTAATTCACGGTACAACCGCGTGATTTTTACTATATGTCCAGTGGGTGCGCTTTTGCCCTCGATGCGCAGCCGTTCAATCCCCATTCGCCGGAAGGTGGCAACATGCGGCAGCATGCTGAGTTCCTTAGCGTTTAGCACATGCATACGGCAAAACTGGTCGGTAATGACACGAAATTTTTCATCTTTGCGGTCCTTGAGCCAATAGTCACCCTTACGGCATGGTTGAGTGCAACTACCAGCGTCAAGTCCTCCCAGAAAGGAACCAGCAACGCAGTATTCCGACACCATCAGTGGAAGATAGCCATGTACCAGACACTCCAGAGGAATTGTCGCTCTTGTTGCAAGCATCTCAATCTGGCTAAAATTCAGTTCCGGTGACAAGGTAAGTCCAACCAAGCCCTGTTTCCTGAAAAAATTTACAGCTATACTGTTGAATATGTTGAGCGGATAGTCGCCGTAAATCTTCAAACCGGTAATTTCCTTGGTTAGTTCCAAAGTTCCGAGATTTCCGACACTGACCGCATCAGGCTCAAGTTCCCGAAACAGCGCCAGATCGGCCTTAAGTCCCGGCAGCTCCTGCTGCTGAATAATTCTTGGTGTATTCAGCACCACTGTTTTTCCCTGACTACGGGCTAAAGCCACCACCTGCCGATAATCGTCAGCAGTGAACGGCAACCCCTGCAGCGACTCGCCGCCAAACATGATACCGTCCGCGCCGTTCGTCAGCGCCGCCTTGGTATTTTCCAGAGTATCGACATTGACAATAAGCATCGGCGGTTTGCTGATAGCCGCCGGTTTAACAGCAGGTGGCAACAGATCAAGGATTGAAGTTTCCTGAAGATCCGGACGGTTGTAACGGGCCAGGCGCAACTTTTCCAAATTTTCCACCGCCTGGCGGCGGGCTTCATTAATCTCACTGATCGGCACCATCACCGCCCCGGAAATCGTGCAGTGCAGCTCTTTCAGTTCAAAGACAGTGGTGCCCAGCCTTCCCACCTGTTTGGCGACAGTTGCCTCATCAAGCGGCCTTTTGAGCGCCTTTTCGGCCTGGAACACGGTGGCACCTACGCCAACATTGCCGTCTGAGTCGCGAAAGGCAATCTCCAGGGGACGGCCTTCGGTCACCGTCACAGTGGCTTCAACCGCAATGCGCCGTACTGGACTTGCGCCAGTGAAAAACTCCCGGGCTTTGGCGGTCAAGGCGCTGTCAAAAGTCCTGAAAACCCGGTCGCCATCCCTGACTGTAGAAGGCAAAGGCAGGGTCACCACCGAACCGGCGGCGGCATAATCAGCCAACCGTCCATTCACGGTGAAACTAGAGACTGTGACATTGGTGCGGCCGCCAACCTTTACCCAAAATTCAATTACATCGCCTTTGGCCAGCGGCTCATCGAGCTTGATGTCTGCCGTCCTGTCCTGGAGATGATAAGCAATTACCCGCCCGATATGTACACCGCGATTGTTGGGACGGCGGTCGCTCATCATCAGCCTGCCGGGACGTCCGTTAAGATAAGCGGTAGTAAAACCCCGGTTAAAAACCTGTTCCATGTCTTTTAGATCCTGGGTTAAAACACTATAATTGTCCGGCGCGGCATAATAACTGTCGACCGCGCGCCGGTAACTGTCAACCACAATTGCTACGTACTCGGCGCGCTTCATCCGGCCTTCGATTTTAAAGGCCGACACTCCGGCGGCAATAAGCTCAGGCAAGAGTTCGATGGCGCAGAAATCTTTCGGGCTGAGAAGGTATTCCCCGGCGGCTTCGCCACTGAGTAGGTTTTGATCAGCTGCGTCTACCAGACTGTACGGTAAACGGCAAGGTTGGGCACACTTTCCCCGGTTGCCGCTGCGACCGCCGATCATACTACTCATCAGACACTGGCCGGAATAAGAGATACACAGCGCTCCATGAATAAATGTCTCGATTCCTATAGTTGCCTGTTGACAGATGTTGCGAATATCCTCCAGCGGCAATTCCCTGGCCAGTACCACCCGGCTGAAGCCGTGACGGGCCAGGAATTCGGTCCCCGCCAGATTATGGACCGTCATCTGCGTGCTGGCATGAAGCGGCAGCTCAGGCACAAACTGCCTGGCAATACAGGCAACACCGAAATCCTGAACAATAATAGCATCGACACCTGAGCTATACAGCTGGCGAAGATAATCAACCAGAACCGGGATTTCGCCATCATCCAGCAAAATGTTCACAGTGACATACACGGCTACGCCCCGTAAATGGGCCTCGCGCACCGACTCATACAGTTCTTCGTCGCCGAAGTTGGGAGCGAAATGACGCGCGCCGAACAATCGGCCACCAAGGTAAATGGCGTCGGCCCCGCTCTCCAAGGCGGCGACGAAGGCTTCCCGGCTACCTGCCGGGGCAAGAATTTCAATCACTGGCTTCACCCTCTTTCAAATAGGCCAAAATAGTTGGTTTAATATCAGTCAGATCATTGATCTTGCCGGCGACGCGCCGGCAGTCCGGTCCCCAGACCAGAGTCGGGACCGGATTATATGTATGGGTACTTACGCTGAAATCTTCAAAATTACCATGATCGCTGGTAATGATGACCAGCAGATTATCCGACGTCGCCTGATGCACGGCAGTAAGAAATTCATCCAGTTCGCCGACAATTTTTTCCGCCAATGTCCAATCTTTTTTGTGCCCATACCAGTCGGTCAGGAAATATTCAAACATAGTGAAGCGGTGCTGGCTGGCGAGGGTTATCAGATGCCCGCCTGCGTCAGCCGGAGTTATTAGCGGCACACCGTCTATTCCATACCGGGGCAAAGATTCATTGGTAATATCCTGATACACTGCCTCGCCTGCGGCCATATCAGCCAGTGAACGGAGCTGTCCGTCAGCACCCAGTATGGTCAACGTGGTTACCGAATGGCGGCGCTTGCGTTTCGCAACCTGGTCCATATATGTTGGGCCATACATATTGGCGGAAGTTGCGCTATAGCCCTCTGCCACAAGTTCGCGCAGAATGCCGCTTTCTGCGATTATCTTGGCTAAAGCCGGTCCAGGGAAACCCAGTATATGTCTTCCCATCACTTGCGGTGCGTTAATGCCGGTAAATATCGCCGTCTGCCCTGTCGCGCTTTGCGGCAACCCTGCAACACCAAGGCGGGCATCGGCGGGAACCAGACAGACCCTGTCGCTCCAGAAAGGCGCGGCCTGCCGGGTAAGTGGCTGTCCAAGGATTCGGCGGAAAAAAGCCGGATCAAATCTTACCAGGGGGTTGATTGCCGGATCGGCATCACCAAGACCGAAGCCATCAATAAATATTAACAGAACATTGCGCATTTTGATCGCCAGCTCCCATCCATCACATGAAAAGAAGAAGGGCCGACCCTTCCTCAGTGTATTTTATCCGCGGCTCCCTGTTCTTCTTTAGGTGGTAGCCCAGCTCCGGCCTGCTGCTTATTTACGTACTCCGCCATCAGCTTAACATCAGTAAACAACTGTTCCATTCTGGCGGCGGTCATACCGGAAGGGCTAAGTGGATTTTCAGTCATGCTCCGGATAAACTGATTAAAATCACGCCTGGTCAACGGTTCCATGTCCTGGGTCTTGATCACCGAGAAATCGCCAGAGCTCTCCAGGCGGGCCAGCTTTATATCCTGCAAGTTAGTAAAATCCAACCCCTGTTTATGTAATTCCTGACGCAAATCATCGAGATTGAACTGGGTTCTGACCAGGTTCTCACTGACAATCCGTCCGTTATCAATCAGCACCACCGGTGCACCTTCAAACCATTTGCGCAACTTCACACTTTTTAGCGAAGACCAGGAAAGCACCTGTTGCAGAATGAACAGCCCTGCCAAGGCTTCCACCCCGACCAATAGGCTGTAATTCCGATCCAGGGCAACATTGCCTACAATATCGCCAATGCCGACCATCAGAACAAAATCGAAGGGAGAAAACTGCCCAACTGTCCTATTGCCCATCAGGCGAACCACAACCAACGCTATCATGAAAATGGCCACCATACGCAGTAAAATCTGCCCCACTCCGCCAAGCTCCACGCCAATCCACTCCTTTTCTGCTTGTATTATTCGCAAACAGAAAAGGCGGTATACTCGCAAGCGCCCGATGGCCTGAAAGCCTATTTCCCTTTTTTCATCATCTGCATTATTTGTTTGTAATCTTTATCAAGACGCAAATATTCATCAGCAAGATTAAGTGCGGTCAATACCGCTACCCTGGTTGTCGTCAGGTTGGGGTTACCGCGTGCGGCCTGCTGCATCCGGGAGTCCAGAAAAGCAGCCAACTCCATTATCCGTTCAGGCTCGATATCGCCTTTAAGGGCATAGTTTTCGCCAAAAATTTGTACCATCACTTTGTTTTTGGGCTTATTCATGCTCTCACCTAATCTTCCGCCATCTTGATATATCAATTCGCGTCTTTGCCGTATTCTCCTGCATACCAGTCATGCTGACGCTAAAGGCCTATCGATCACATCACCACAATAGCGTCGTGTGCCTGCTATTCAAAGCACTTGTTTTTCCGGTGTGCCCGCAGCTATTGTCTATTATCTGGTGCACTAGTCGAGCCCTGAAATCAGAACATGCATCCAGAAATTTCTCATCCCGGGTTTATCAACAAACGTAATAATCGCACCGTAAACGGTGCGGTTATTACTTAATAATGTGCTGAAAAAGAAATCATGACATGAAACCGCCACTCCCTGAGGTCTACATCCGGAGCTTGGCGGACAAGGTCTTTTCCAAATAATTTAGTATGGTTTGATGACAACCATCAATTTCTTCATCAGTCAGTGTCCGGTCGGTGGCCTGGAAAGTCAGCGCAAACGCCAGACTGCGGAATCCTGCCGGCACCGGCTCACCAGTGTATACGTCGAACAGGCGAATATTGCTTAGTAGTTCGCCGCCACTGGCGGCAATGGCCTGAGTCGCTTCACCGGCAGGAACGGTTACCGGCAGTACTACCGCCAGATCGCGACTGACCGCAGGGAACCGCGGTAAGGGTTGATAGCGGCCAATTAAAGCGGCCTGTTTTTCCAGTTCGGCTACCGCGATTTCAAACAGGCAGACGGCACGATTCAAGCCAAAAGCATCCAGTACCTTGGGATGGGCCTCACCCACTGCGGCGATCAGCTTGTCATCTTTCATGAATAACGCTGTTTTGCCTGGGTGCATTGCCAGGTACTCGCCAGCAACGACTTGATATCCGGTCACACCGAGTTTTTCCAGCAGAACTTCCACCATTCCCTTGGCATCATAAAAATCAGTCATATCCCGGGACTGGTTCCATACCTGCGGATAACGTTTGCCGGAGAGCGCCCCGCTAAGCATCATCGTTTCAGTTGGCAGCGATTCAACAGGCAAACTGGCTGGTCGATAAATCGTACCCAACTCGTAAATCGCCAAATCGTCATTTTTTCGGGCCAAGTTATTTACCACCGTCTGCAACAGACCACCCAATAACGTTGTCCTGAGCAGCGGAAAGTCGTCAGTGATAGGGTTCATAACCGGAACAGCAATACGCAATTGGTCGTTTTCCGGAATATTAAGTTTATAGAACACTGACGGATGGGTGAAACTAAAGGTCATAATTTCACTAAATCCCAGCCCGCTCAAAATGTTCTTGGCCTTATCAGCAAGAGTCTGAACATAGCTCTCTTCGCCGCGCACGACTTTGCCAAGCGGTGTGGTGGCCAAAATATTGTCATAACCGTGAATTCGGGCAATCTCCTCACTGATATCCGCCCCTGTCGTGACATCTCCCCGCCAGGTAGGCACAGTGACTTGCAGGCCCTCACTCTTAATATCTACTTCAAACTCCAGATTTCGCAATATTTCGACCATTCTCACCTGTGGTATGTCAACTCCAAGATAGCGGTTCAGTTTTTCCGGTGAAACAACAACTTGTTTTGGCAGTTGCACAATCGGATAATTGTCGATAATTCCGGGGCAAACCTTACAGGCGCCCATATCTGCCAGCAGCTTTGCGGCACGATCCAGCGCCCGGATAATATTGACAGTGTCCACGCCGCGTTCAAACCGGCCTGAAGCCTCGGAGCGCAATCCCAAAGCCCGTGAAGTGCGCCGGATACTCGCCCCGTTGAAAGAGGCAGCTTCGAGAAATACATTCTGAGTCTGGGCTGTCACTTCGGTGGCTAATCCACCCATGACCCCGGCGACGCCAACTGCCTGGACTTCATCGGCAATAACCAGCATATCTGTCGTAAGGTCACGTTTTACGCCGTCAAGAGAAGTCAGTCGCTCTCCAAGGTTGGCCCGGCGGACGATTATCCGGTGCCTGGACAATAGATTATAGTCATAGGCATGCATCGGCTGACCCATCTCCAGCATGACGAAGTTGGTTACATCCACCACATTATTGATTGGCCGCATTCCGGCGGCTTGAATGCGTTGCTGCAGCCATACAGGCGAAGGCCCGACTTTCACTTCTTTCAAGATGCGCGCGGCAAACCGCGGGCATAGCGAAGGTTCTTCGATTACGACCTGGGCCAGACTGCTGGCGCTTCCATCGCCGTCTTCACGCAGGGAGAGCATCGGTTTTTTCAGCGTACCGCCGGTGAGAACAGCCACTTCCCGGGCCAGACCGATTACACTGAAGCAATCCGCCCGGTTCGGAGTAAGTTCAAATTCCAGTACAACATCGTCCAGCCCCAGAGCCATGCGGATATCAATGCCGACCGCTGTATCGTCAGGCAGAATATAGATGCCTTCCCGGGCTTCGGGTGGCACGATCTTATTATCCAGATTCAGTTCTTCTGTTGAACACAGCATTCCCTGGGAAGCGACGCCGCGAAGATCAGTGGGTTGGATTTCAAGCCCATTCGGTAATTTGGACCCGACAAGCGCCACCGGCACCACGTTATTCCGTTCGACGTTATCAGCCCCGGTAACTACAGTAATCACTCCGGCGTCACCGGCGTCCACCTTGCAGACATGAAGCCGGTCGGCGTTGGGATGCGAACTGATTTCGACTATCCGGCCAGTGACCACTTTTTCGATGCCCTGCCCCAAATACTCGACACTATCCACTGCTACCCCTGCCATTGTAAGCATGTCAGCCAGTTCCTCAGGCGTTTGGCTGAATTCCACATAGTCTTTTAGCCACTTTATTGAAGCGCGCATTGCGTTACCCCCTAAAATTGCGCTAAAAAGCGCAGGTCATTGTCGTAGAAAAGCCTGAGATCGTCGATACCGTACACCAGCATCGCCACCCTCTCAACACCCATGCCAAAGGCAAAACCGCTCACCACTTCAGGGTCATAATTGCTCATCTCCAGAACCCTGGGGTGGACCATACCTGAGCCGAGTATCTCTAACCAGCCTGTACCACTACAGGTCCGACAGCCTTTGCCGCCGCACATCACACAGGATATATCCACTTCAGCGCTCGGCTCGGTGAACGGGAAAAAACTAGGCCGGAACCGAAGTTTGACGTTATTACCGAAAATTTCCTGGGCAAACAGCTCCAGTGTTCCTTTAAGGTCGGCGAAGCTGATACCTTTATCGATTACCAATCCTTCCACCTGGGTGAAAACCGGTGAATGGGTTGCGTCATAATCGCGCCGATAAACTTTGCCGGGAGCGATAATCCTGATCGGGGAGTTTGGCTTTGCTGCCTGCATTGTCCGCACTTGTACCGGAGAAGTATGGGTCCTGAGCAGGATATCGCCGGTAATATAGAAAGAATCCTGCATATCCCTCGCCGGATGGTCGGGCGGCAAATTAAGGGCTTCAAAATTATAATAATCGGTCTCCACTTCAGGCCCCTCAGCAACTGTGAAACCCATCCGCATAAATACTGATTTGATGCGGTTCAGAGTCAATGTAAGCGGATGGATATGCCCAATACCGGCCCGCCGACCAGGCAGAGTTACGTCGATTTTCTCCAAAGCCAAGCGTTGCGAAAGCGCCGCCTGCTTCAATTCATCTTGTCTGGCCTCAAGCAAACTTTCAAGATCGGCCCTGATCTCGTTCACAATCTGACCGATTCGCGGCCGTTCTTCGGGGCTAAGCCCGCCCAGTCCGCGGAGTGCGCTGGTCAGGCTGCCCTTTTTACCCAGAAACTTAACCCTGAGGTCATTCAGCGCCTCAAGGGAAGCGGCCTGGGAAAGCTCCGCCACAGCCTCCAGACGTAGTTGGTTTAATTCCTGTTCCATATGCTTCCTCCTCCAGTTTACACAAAAAATGTTCTGTAATCTTGGCAAATAAAAAAGCTTCCGCCCCAAGGGGCGAAAGCTATGCTTTCGCGGTACCACCCTAAAAAATACTCGCCTTTTCCTATAACGGGGAAAACCGTCCGGCCTACACAAGAAACTCCTCTTCAGCGCGGATGCTCGGGAGTGAACTTCAACCGACTGTTCCGGACCGCTCTCAGTCTATGGCGGTATCCTCCCTGGGGAACCCAGCGCGGTTTACTCTCTCCGTCATTACAGATAATTATTGAGCCGTTGAGCGTCTATATAACAAATAGACAGCAATGGAACCGGTAGCTTCAAAAATTCTCCAGAGAAAATCGGGGGTCACGAACATGAGACCACACCCTTTCAGTCTTTCGGCGGAATTTTCAGGGTCATTGCTAAACGTATTATAGCATATAGACTGATAAATTACAAGTTAGCGCGCACGCTGCCTGGCAGCTTCATACAGAATAACAGCTGAAGCTGCTGCCACATTCAGAGACTCTCCCCGCCCGTACATCGGGATAAAAATCCGGGAAGAAGCAGCGGTTAAAAGCTCATTGCTCAACCCCCGGCCTTCATTGCCAAAAGCAATGGCAAGAGGTCCGGTGAGATCCGCCTGATAATAGACGCTAGCAGCTTCCAGTGTCGTTGCCGTCAGCTTAACCTGTGACGCTTCCAGGGCGGTCAGCAGTTCAGCGCGTGATACGCCAGCCATTACCGGCAGACAAAACAACGATCCCATCGTTGCCCGCACCGTCTTTCCGGCGTACAAGTCCACTGAGCCCTGAGTCAATATTACCCCGCTGCAGCCCGTTGCCTCGGCATTCCTGATAAGCGTACCGACATTACCCGGGTCTTGCAGCCCATCAGCGATAACAATCAGCGGCTGACCGGCGGTCAGCATATCCGCCAAACCGCAGGGCTTTTTTACCGCCAGCACCATTACTCCCTGAGGCTGTTCTGTATCACTTATTTTGGTAAACATGCTCTCAGACACCAATGCCATACGGCAGTTCTTAGCCGCCAGCACGGCCAATAGATCAGCCACCCGGCTGCTTGCGGCAGCTTCGGCAGTAAACAGGCAGGTCTCGCTCTGCCAGTCAGAGGCCGCGAAAGCTTCACAAAGACGTACGCCCTCCACAGCGAAAAGTCCCAGTTCGTCACGGTACTTTCTCTGCTTGAGAGACGCCGCCTGCCTGATAAGTTTATTCTGCATGCTGGTGATGACCTCAGTCATGTCGATAAACACCTTCCAGTACTTCTTAGCGTTAGAATAGACAAAAACCGGCAACTATCATTCAATTGCCGGTTTTGAGTTTCAAGAACAATTCCTGGTTTTAGTTATAAAGCATTATTCCAGTTCTTCCATTTTTTGTACACCGGCTTTGCCGCCCACGACAATCAGAACGTCGTCTTCGCGAATATTCTCACTTGGCAGCGGCGGCAATATCAGTTGGTCGCCGCGCTTGATCGCCACGACATTTATCCCACAAGATGCCCTGAGGTTGGCTTCAGCCAGACTTAATCCCACAAGATCCTGGGGAGCAGTGACTTCCACCAGGCTTAAACTTGGCGATAGTTCAATATAATCGAGAACATTATTGGACATCAGGTTGTGGGCTACCCGTACCCCCATATCCCGTTCGGGATAAATCACCCGGTCAGCGCCAATCTTTTCCAGCATCTTGCCATGCAATTCACTATTGGCTTTGGCAACAATAAAATCCACGCCAAGTTCTTTCAATAACAGGGTAGTAAGAATATTGGCCTGTATATCCGCGCCGATGGCCACCACCACCACGTCAAAATTGCGGATTCCGAGCGCCCGCAAAGTATTCTCGTCGGTAGTATCAGCCTGGACAACATGAGTTACTTCTTCACTGAATTTTTGCACCAGTTCTTCATCAAAATCAACAGCTAAAACCTCATAGCCTGATTTGAACAACGTGCGGGCCAAGCTGCTACCGAAACGCCCCAGGCCGATAACCGCAAATTGCTTGTCTTTTTTCTTCATGTCTTTTCACCTCTACCCAATAATTACTTTGCCTTCAGGATACTGGACCAATGTATTCCTCTGGCGCATGGCCAGCGCCAGCGCCAAGGTAACCGGTCCGACCCGGCCGGCGAACATGGTGATAATAATCAACAACTTTCCGGCAACCGTAAGCGTTGGGGTAATTCCGGTTGTCAGACCCACTGTACCAAAAGCCGACACTACTTCAAACAGGATATTTATAAACGGTGCCTTTTCGGTAATACTCATCGCCATAGTGATAACAACGACCAACAGCGACGCCATAAATGTCAGAGCAAAAGCCTTGTACACCAAACTCCTCGGCAATCGACGTTTAAACATCTCCACGTCAGCTTTGCCACGGACCAGCGCCCAGATTGCCGCCGCCAGCACTCCGGCGGTCGATGTCTTGATGCCGCCGCCTGTAGACCCTGGCGATGCGCCGATAAACATCAGGATAATGATGAAAAACAGCGTGGCACCACGCATATGTCCGATATCAATTGTGTTATATCCGGCGGTTCTTGCTGTAACAGACTGGAAATAGCTGGACAGCAACTTGCCATGAAATGAAAAACCCTGCAAGGTATTTTCCCATTCCAGCCCTAAAATTACTACCGTACCGAATACGATTAAGAATAAAGTCGTAACCAGCACGATCTTTGAGTGCAGGGAAAATTTACCAAATCTCCGGTTCTGCCACACATCATTCATGACACTGAAACCAAGACCGCCTAGAATAATTAAACTGGTTATTGTTAATGTGACAACGGTGTCGGAAGCATACCCGGTCAGACTGCGAAACCCGCCGAACAGGTCGAGGCCGGCGTTACAAAAGGCGGAAACCGCATGCCAATAACCGAAGTAGATCCCTTTGGGCCCCATTTGATGATACCAATGCCAGGCTAAAATCGATCCGCCGACAAATTCGATAAACAGCGTTGTTTTGATAATATACTTAGTCAGGCGAACGACGCCGGAGACAGTCAACTGATTTAGGGCTTCCTGCATCAGCAGCCGTTCCTTAAATTGAATCCGCTTACCAATTAATAGCGCCATCAGGGTAGCCATGGTCATTATGCCGAGACCCCCGGCCTGGATAAGCCCGATAATCACCAGCTGGCCAAACAACGAATACCTTGTTCCGGTATCCACAACCACCAGGCCGGTAACACACACTGATGTGGTAGATGTAAACAGCGCGTCAATAAAACTTACTCGTTCGCTTGTGGCTGAGGCGTAAGAAGTGGTAAGCAAAATCGCCCCAAACAATATCAGCCCGGCAAAACCTATAACCAGAATCTGATATGGAGTAAGTTTCCATTTTGCAATATTAAGCAGATTTGTTGCATTATCTCTAAAAGCCATTGTTGTTTTCACTCCCAGAAATCCCACGATGATTTCCATTATACTGCTATAGCGTGCCTTCGTCTACCAAAATTATGCCGAATTTCCGTAATAATCAATTTTACCTGTGAATTCCGGCACGTCAGCCAGATTCTCCCCCAATTGCCCGGTATTTTAGATTTATATTTATTATATATTAAACCCTGTACTTAATAATTTCTGCCACTATTATTTATTGCTTGTATAAGTTATCGGCAATAAATAAATAATTGATAATTATCATCAATTATTTATTTGCGTAAAAGCAAAACACCCGCCCGCAGCCGGGAGGGTGTTAATTCTGGCTTAAAGGTCACATAGCTTTAGAAATACAGTCAAACGCCAACATATATTTGCGAACTGATTCCTTCACGCCTTTTTTCACCACTGACATCAGATGAATATAATTTGCGCTCGGATTTTTTACCAGCTCGGCCTTCAGTTTTTCCGCCGCTGCCAATGACATATCAGTGGCAACATTGATCTTGGCGATGCCTGACTGGATGGAACTGCGATAGTCATCCTTGCTGAGCCGAGAGCCGCCATGCAAAACCAGCGGAACATTCACTGCCAAGTTCAATTCACTGAGCCTGGTAAAATTCAGTTTCAGCTCACCTGAAAGGTGGTTGATTCCGTGGTTATTATTCACAGCAATCGCCAATGCATCAATTTGGGTTTTACCGACAAAATCAGCCGCTACATCCGGAGTCATAATATTATTGCCGTCTTTAGCCGTAATCGCATCATAAAAACTGCTATAGCCCAATTCACCCTCGACAGTCATACCGAGAGAATGGGCTATACGCGTAATTTCCTTAGTCCGTTTTAAATTGTCAGAAATCGGCATAGCAGAACCATCAAACATGACCGAGGTAAATCCCCAGCGAATTGCCTTCATCACCCCTTCATAAGTATGCCCATGATCCAGGTGAAGCGCCACAGGTACAGACGCCCTCTGAGCAGCCCTCACCATAGCTGCGCTCAAGGTATCCACATCAACAAACTTGAATAGACGTTCGGGAATTGAGAGCACCAGAGGGGTTCTAAGTTCTTCGGCAACCTCCACAACCGCCCCCAGTGTTTCAAAATTAAAAACATTAAACCCGCCAACCGCATAACCTCTTTTTCGGGCATCCTGAAGTAATTCCCGCATTGTTACCAAGGCCAAGGTTAAACTCCCCCTTTGAGATATTCCTTGTGGGCAGATGTTTATTATATTGTATTCGGGGCACAGGGTGAAAAACCTGCGAAAGTCACACAAAAATTTTACATATAGGGATGGCACACTGAGTCTATTTCGCACTTATGATTTCTACAATTGTATCCCAAATTACGGATAATATACCGGCATATAAAATAAATCCCGGATGTTTTATCCGGGACTCAAATGGTCATTCCTATTATTGATTGGCTGCTTTGGCTGTTTCCACAAGTTTTCCGAAAGCCGAAATATCGCTTACAGCCAGATCGGCAAGCATTTTACGATTAACTTCCACTCCGGCTTTTTTCAACCCATTAATAAGCTGGCTGTAGGAAATGCCGTTAATCCGGGCTGCGGCGTTAATCCGGGCAATCCACAGGCCACGGAATTCACGTTTTTTCACCCGACGGTCGCGGCGAGCATAGAACAGGCCCTTCATTACAGTTTCATTGGCCTTTTTAAATAGTTTGCTCTTCGCACCACGATATCCTTTAGCTAATTTCAGAATTTTTTTGTGTCTTCTATGTGCAGTCACGCCCTTTTTAACTCTTGGCATGTAATAAACCTCCATTCAAAAATAAAATAATTTAATTCGCGTCGTGTGTCTACTTAGCGTACGGAAGCATCAAGGATACGCGTCTATGATCCGCATTGCTCACCAAGCCGGCTTTACGCAAATTCCGTTTGCGGGCCGGAGATTTTTTCTCCAGAATATGGCTTTTATGGGACTTCGAGCGTTTAAATTCACCGCTGCCGGTGACCTTAAAGCGCTTAGCTGCGGCTCTGCGGGTTTTCATTTTTGGCATTGTAGGTCCTCCCCTTAGTGTTGTTCTGGTGATGATTGTGGTTGCGGGGTTTGTTGCTGCGGCAAAGGATGCGTTAGTTGCTGTTGTTTAGCGGCCAAAATCATGATCATGTTCTTGCCTTCCAGCTTGGGATCACGTTCAACATTGGCGATGTCTTTCAGTTCAGCTGCCATTCTGACCAATACCTGTCTGCCCAGTTCTGGATGCGATAATTCCCGTCCGCGAAACATAACGGTGGCCTTCACCTTATCGCCATCAAGCAGAAATCTTTGCGCATTTTTCAGCTTGACTAAAAAATCATGATCTTCGATATTAGGCCGCACTTTGACTTCTTTGATTGTAACTATCTTTTGCTTTTTCTTTGCTTCCTTTTCGCGCTTTTGCTGTTCATATCTAAACTTGCCATAATCCATAATCCGGCAAACCGGCGGTTTGGCAAGCGGCGCGACTTCCACGAGGTCAAGCTGTTGTTCGGCAGCCAGACGCAGCGCATCACGCAACGATAATATACCCAACTGATCGTTGGCGCTACTGATTAACCTCACTTCTCTGGCACGAATTTCCTCGTTGATCCTCAAATTCTCTTTACTAATTGCTGTACACCTCCTATTATATTTGCTGAAAATAAAAGACGGATGGCAGATGCCACCCGAATAATAACAGACAATCACTAATCCATTACCCTAACAACAGCTTCGCGTCGTAAGGTGAGAAGCGGATGGCTTCTACTTTCAATATATTTTGTTACTAAACTATCGTAGCATCATAGCACAATAAAGTCAAGCAGCTTGTAAAATAGTTTTTGTAACATTAAACATTATCCTCCGGTTGACACCCTTTTTGAAGGTTGCCGGGTGAGGTATTAAGCAAGGCTTTCATTACACTTTCGCGGCGATTTCTCCCACCAGGTTGGCGATGAAGTCATCTAGCTGAACTGCGCCGATATCGCCTTTGCCGCGTTGCCGCACTGCCACCGCTCCTGTCTCCATCTCTTTGTCGCCAACTACCAACAAGTACGGCACCTTCTCCATTTGGCCTTCGCGTATTTTGTAACCGATCTTTTCATTACGGTCATCCACTTCCACCCGGGCGCCAGCTTTTTTTATCATATCCGCCAGGCGACCGGCATACTCCATCTGCCGGTCGGTTATCGGCAGTATTTTTACTTGCACCGGCGCAAGCCATACGGGAAATGCCCCGGCATAATGTTCGATCAGTATCCCAATAAACCGCTCGATACTGCCGTAACAGGTACGATGAATCATTACCGGGCGATGCTTCTGACCATCTTCAGCGACGTACGTAAGGTCAAACTTCTCAGGCATAAGCATATCCAGCTGAATTGTCCCGCATTGCCAGGTCCGGCCAATAGAATCGCGGAGATGAAAATCTATTTTCGGTCCGTAGAAAGCCCCATCGCCAGGATTTACCCTGTAAGGCATGCCATACTCATCAAGAGCCTCCTGCAAAGCTTTGGTGGCCACTTCCCAAATCTCATCAGAACCCATTGCCTTCTCCGGTTTGGTTGAAAGCTCGGCGTGATAACTCATGCTGAATTTGCCGTAAACGGCATTAAAGAGGTCAATGACACCCTTTATCTCTGCTTTGATCTGGTGGGGCAACATAAATATATGAGCATCATCCTGAGTGAAACTGCGGACCCTCATCAGACCGTGCAGCGCGCCGGAAAGCTCGTGACGATGCACCAGCCCCAGTTCACAGGTGCGAATAGGAAATTCGCGGTAACTATGATGCCGTGAACGGTAAATCAATATCCCGCCAGGGCAATTCATCGGTTTTACGGCGTAACCTTCTTCGTCAATTGTTGTGAAATACATATTTTCGCGGTAATGATCCCAATGGCCGGATTGCTGCCAAAGTTTCTGATGCAGGATCATCGGCGTCTTGATTTCCTGATAGCCATATTCATCGTGTAGTTTGCGCCAGAAGTACTCCAATTCGTTACGAACTATCATCCCTTTAGGGTGAAAGAATGGAAAGCCGGGACCTTCATCCTGGATACTAAACAAGTCAAGTTCACGACCCAGCTTACGATGATCGCGCTTGGCAGCCTCCTCCAGCATAGTAAGATACGCGTCCAAATCAGCTTTCTTCTCAAATGCCGTTCCGTATATCCGCTGCAGCATCTTATTACGGGAATCTCCCCGCCAATATGCGCCAGCCAGACTCTGCAATTTTAGCGCCTTAACCCTCCCGGTGGATGGCACGTGGGGACCGGCGCAAAGATCAACAAACTCGCCTTGCCGATAGAGCGAAATAGAGACGTCTTCAGGTAAATCACGGATAAGCTCCTGCTTGTAAATCTCCCCTTGAGCGGCAAAAAGATCGAGCGCCTCTTGTCGGCTAACCTCTTGACGTACAATGGGAAAGTCCTCCTTGACGATTTTCTCCATTTCTGCTTCAATCTTGGCCAGATCCTCCGGAATAAAGCTATGGGGAGTGTCGATATCATAGTAGAAACCACTGGCAATAGCCGGACCGATAGCTAACTTGACATCGCCAAAGAGCCTTTTCACTGCTTGGGCCAGGATGTGAGAAGCGCTGTGCCTGAGCGCCTCTTGGCCTTCAGCATCTGCAAAAGTAAAAAACTCCAGGACGCCATCGCGCTCCAGTTGATAATTCAAATCCACGGTTTGTCCATTAAATTTTGCCGCTAAAACGTTCTTGCCCAGGCTGCGGCTGATAGATACGGCTGCTTCCGCCAAAGTAATGCCCTTGTCCATTTCACGGCGGGAACCGTCTTTGAGGGTTATGCTGATTTTTTCCATTATCAATACCTCCTTAAAAATTCAATAAAAAACAAAAAAACCGTCCCTGTAAGGGACGGGATAAATACCCGCGGTTCCACCCAGATTGGCAGTAATGCCCGGCTCGATTTGATAACGGAAAAAATCCGGCGCGGCCTACTACTATTTCGGCCACGCAATTTAGAGGCGGTAACAACATTGGTTTACGGCAAAGAGCTCACAGCCAAGGCCCCTTTTCTCTGCCCCGTGTTCCAGTATTGTCATATCCTCTGCATCACTGTTGTCCATATTCTTTGCATTAATTATACCCGTTTCAACAAATGTTGTCAATTAATCCAAGGCTACGGGGTGAACTGTTCCAGATTGTCGCTGCGGCATAAATCACAGCCGTTGCATTTTATTATCCGACCTTCAAATACCCTCTGTATTGTGGCCACGACATCATCGTCCTTGACGCCTGCACAGCAGTGCAGCATGACATTTTGTGGCGCAATTGTAATAAGCGCACTAATAAGGAGGTCTTCATAATTTATTTCGTCGGTATTCTTCACCATGAAGGTTTCAAGATATTGATTGTTTATTACCTTACCTCGCGAATCCCGTATCTTAAATACTTCACCGCCGCTTATGATTACATGCACTTCGTCCATCTGGGTTTCCTGCATCTCAACGAAATAACGAAGCACCCTGATGAACTCCTTATACTCCAAATCCATCATATATTCGTCCACGGCCTGATCAACGATATCAGCCAATTTCTCCTGATATTCCTTAAGCCGAAAGGCGATGAAACCGTCCAAAACCAACTCATGGTGATGGTCAAAATATTCCCGCAGTTTGCTGTGTATACTGTTTCTACGGTTAATCAGGCCAAAATCGGCAACATGCTCATTATCAGCCAGTAATTTAAAGGCATTCTCACAAATAATATTGCGTTCCTCATCCCCGAAGTAGCGGTAATTGCGATTGACAATTTTTCTGAGTAATACCTTTTCTCCCCAGGTGATAATGCTATCGGCAAGCATCTCGACAACGCAATTCTTAAGTGTATTTTTTACCCGCTCGTAATTACGGAACGACAATTCGCCTTCGGGGATACTCCAGTCAAGAAAATTATAGTTGCCGCGCGTTGTTTCCACGATTTCGACGCGAAAACCTTCCTGCATCAAACCCGGATAACCCTGCGCCAATTTTTGTTTTATCTCTTCAGGCGTCCCGGATAAGCCAAGCGAAAGTATTTTCAAGCTCTGTCACCCCTTTCTTTGCTATTATATGTTTTTCAGCTGAATCGCATACGAAATGTCCAAGCCTAAACAGGCGAAAAAAAACAGCATCCCGCAGTGCGAGTTGCTCAGTTTATCAAATTACAAATATTTACCTTTGGATATTTAATTCTTCTTTGATGGCAAATATCCAGCTGTTCCTGCCGTTTACAATAAATCTTGCATTAAGGCCGTTACTGGTGGTGATGGCCAGGACATTTGGAAAAACGAAAAAAGTTTTGCCGGCCAGTACTTCAGCAATATGTTCAAGAGGTATTTCTTCCATATATTTCCTGGAAATATCCATCATATAGCCCACGAAAGTCAGACGCTCTGTTGTCAGATAAAGTGCTCCGGTCCAGGCATTATGCTCGATATGCAGGCTTGCATGACCTTTCTTTAAAATACGCTCGTTATCCGCCAGTGGAAAACTGTACATTTCGTCCTCCATAAGTCTTTGTTTCTATGTTATTTTGCGTCTACTCTTCCACCGGCTTGATACTGCCGTTCAACGCGGCGATTGTACTGGCCAGTGCGATGATATTGTTAAAATTGGTAACCGGATTGACCATTTGCTGCATCAACAGGTCCTGCAGCACGAACATCGTAAACAAAGCAATATAATTGGCTGTACGTATCCCTGAAAGTGGCGGCGCAGTGGCGGCGGCAGCCTGATCCGCCATTTCCTGGCGCTCCATTGTCTTTTCCTCCTCCACATTTTTGGCAAATCATATTCTCCGGCGAATAATAACAGTACTACCGCCAAAATAGAAAATACGCCGCAATATATTAAGCAAGTATTTGCGACAAAGACGATTCGGAGTTCTATAAACCAGCCTGCAATCAGTACCTGACCTTTTTGAACAGTTTATCAATAGAAATTTTTTCTGTAAAATACATTGTCGCCAATCCAGAACAAGTCATTTTACTGCCCTAAAACAATCAAGGCCAATTATTCCCCAAATAGATCGCTTTCTATTCGTCGGCGTTCAATTTGCTTTTTAAAGATATACTTGACTATCCGACTTCTTATTCTTTCTTTGATCTCACTAAACCTTATAGCAACTTCGTACTTGTCGTGCTCCTCTTCCGGCGAAATAATCCGTACAACCTCTCCCTCAGCCTCCAACTTCTCATCCTCACTCAGAGACAAAAACATGTTTAGTTTGGTTCCGACGGGAATAGGCTTATTGATCATGATGCGCAGTCCCCCTGCGCTGACATCCTTTGTCAGGGTATCAATAACCGTTTTTTCTGCAGTGAATACCTCCAGTCGAATATCCAAAATAACATCCAGGCGGACAAAAGACCGCAATTGTTGCCGTTCAAGGGCAGTAGGCAAAGTAATTTCCCATAGCGGTATGGGTTGACGAATATAGTTCAATAATGCTGCTTTAAATACATAAGAACAATCAGCGGCAGAAATACTGACGGTATATTTTTCTCCAAGTCGCGGGTTGAGAAAGTAGCCTTGACTATAAGGAGCGGCGATAGTCAGCGATTCATTCCCCATATCCTCGATCCGGCTGTTATAAACGCGTCGATTCCCTGTTCCCGCTTCATCAATGACAATACTGATTTTATGCATTAGGGAAAATGTTTCGCTCAGACTCATAGTGCCCCCTCCCTAGTGCCAGAATTATCTCCCGGTTTAATATCTATCTTTATTTTACCAGAAATTAGCTCTTTGAACAAATTGCAGAAAAACCGAGCCTTTTGCAAGAAAAACAACACCACAAAACACATACTTGTGGTGTTGTTTTTCTTGCAGCAAATACGGTCTTGCCCGTAACTATACCAAGGTGGAAAACCATAGCGCTATCAGCGCTACCTCAACTTGTTCGCTTGACTGCAGGCTAAACGTTTTTCTCTGTATCCTCTTTTCCATGGATGTCTTCAAGCCCAGCCATACAAGCTTGTCTGTAAGAATGCTCATTGGTCACAGCTTTAGAAACCAGTGATTTATTGATCTGTTTGCGCGAGGCGGCATTGTCGCCAGCGCTCATGGCGTATTCGGAAGCAAATGCTTCACTTTTGGTTTTCGTGCCGATCACCTCCTCTCCAAATTAGTTTTTCCAATTTTCTTTTTCTGATGTGTTAATAAGATGTTAGATCACAAAAAAGCCGCTGCAAACGACAGCGACTAATAGCAGACAATTTTTTCAACACCTTCCGGTATACTTCAAGCCAGGATACGCGATCCCAACGTTTAACATAATAATTGATCGATTTTTTGCGCACTAAAATCCTCAAAATCAGTCGATAAATCATCCGCACTATCTGCCTTAATCGTCTCTTCCCGTCCGGCCAAACCCATATCTGCATCAGTCGACTCTTTTTTTTCAATCGCCAGTCCAATAACTAATACCAGCGATATTAATGTCCAACCCAATAGAATTTTGTGCACTTTTTTCACCCCCTTTGGCAAAAACCACTGCCAGGTTTTGTCTTCACGCCAAATAATGCGCATCACCTTGCATTCTAATCTACAAGCACTTTAGACCTACACTACTCTTGGCAACACAATCCATGAATAATACCGAGCCTATTATAACTTATGCTTTTCATTGGATAAAGTGACATAACTAAGCAATGCCTATCGGCAGTTTCAGAATTCAGCCAACTCTTTGCCTGCTGCCTCCTCACCAGCCCAAATCTATTACTCATAATATTCTGAGATGGAAAATATTTCAATGATTTCAATATTTCTCTGTTTATTGGCTAAATGAATTACAAAAAAAACAGGACGGTACCCCGCCCCTCGTTAAACAATAACTCGTATCACACTGACGCCGGTGTGTGCCAGTTGCTTGTCTCCTGTCGGCCATAATTTTTTGGTGCCATCGATTATTATATCTAAGGCAATCTTCGTTTGACTGATCTTATCTCCAGACAATTTATCTTCTTCATCAGCCGGGCCCGTAACGACTTTTGGTGAAAGTAAACAAACAGAAAAATTACTGTCAATGACAAGATAGTAATGAAAACTAACAATGTGTCGATCATACTATCCCTCCAATCTCGCTTCTCATTTCCAGAGATAACAACAACCCCTGATCATATTACAACCGGCTGACTCAATCCCAGTATGTCCTGTATTTTTTATAAATATTATAAAGCCTGCGGCAAAATTGAATATGTCGAAGTGGCTGAAGTCCGTCTGAAAAAAACACAATTAAATTTTACAATATTTGCATCGTTTTCTTTGTCTACTTTCCTTCACTCACAACTAACCCTACGGTATAGAAGCCATAATATCCGGTTCTTCCAGGAATTCACCCTATATCTTGAAATCAACGATTGCCGATACGCCAACACCATTAACGCGCGAGAAATTAACCGGATTCTTGTTGTCTATCGGGATTAGTCCTTTGACCCGGATTTGACCGTTAAAATCCCCTTCAACCTGAATGATTGCCTGAGTTTTCTTTACCAAATCCTCTGGGCCGATAACCTGTGCCGCCCCTATGTAACCACCTGTACCGACAGTCAAGATTGGAACAACCTTGGTCGCATAATCTGTTCCGGCACCATGTTTAACCATCAAAGTATTGATAAAGCTATTGATCGGGGAAGCAAACTTGTCAACAAGAACGCCGATTCCGGCTACTTTTAAAATATCACCAAGGTTTATCGCCTGAGCTGACGGAATCGCGCCTAACAAAAGCAAACTTAAAATAAGCAACCCAGTAATTATCCGTTTTTTCATATGATATTCCTCTCCTTAATATTTTATATATTCCGTCCCACTTATAGTTAAGTGGGATGTTACTAATAAAATATATTTGTAACAATAGTTTGTCATTCCAGCAATTTGTGCCAACAAGTCTCTCAGGCAAAAAGTTTTAGTAATAAATTACGCTGTTAACATTTTAATGATGAATTTTTAGGACTAATCGTGAATATTACTTAGATATCTTGATACAAAGAAAGGAGGATAACATGAATATTTGGAATGAAGACGAACCAATTACCGACGAAAAAGAAGAATGCTGTGAAGACTCACCGACTCAACAGGCGGTCGAACAGCCAGTAGAAGAAGACCAACCCAAAGAGGAGAAATAGCCTCCACCCTAATTAAATAAGGACATAAAGCTCCGGGAGATAAATTCCGGAGCTTTGTTTTGTAAGGAGCGTGCTATTACTTTTTCTTTGGCATTTCATAAGTATAGCGTGGTTTAACATCTGTCATCTGCTTTGTTATCCATTTATAGAATGTGGCACCACATCGATTGCAGCAATAAAGATTCCACCCCACAGCCAGTGACTGCCCAACTAGATGGGCATGTCCACCGCATTCATGAGTGATGGTTGAGTACATTACATTCAACTCCAGAAATTAATCATTATTTTTCGTAATTGATCCAATATACCTACAACCAAATATCCGCTTGTCAATCAGCCCTGAAACTTCAAACCTATTCCGGTCGAAGGTCATCAATGCGCGCAAAAAAGGCATCAACTCTACCAGGTGAACCGGCAATTTCAAAATCATTAAGCCATTTACCTTTTCCGGCAAACCTTGTCTCGATATGTGAAGCGCTGACACCGGCTTCATCAGCAATTTTTTTTATCTTCTGATCGGTAATGCTAGTGCAGAGACCCCGCGTCACCACTATTTTATTCATACTGTTCCTTTCATTTTAGGTATATGCTATGCTAATCCGGACTTCGACATAACATACCCAAATTCCTCCCAGTCTATCACAACCGCCAATTGTATAATCAACTGTTCAATATCCATATATTGTCACAATATTTCTAAACTGGTTGAAAAGCAGGAATTCATCTAATGTAGTGCCGAACTATAATTTATGACACAGTAAAAAATATATTAGGAGGGTAATGAGAAAAGCCGCTCAGGGATTTTGGCTTCTAAGGTCTCCAAAGCAAAACAAGATTACCTAGGGGGAATAATAGTGGAAAACAAGCCCACCCTTGCAACAATTATTCAAGAAATGTATGAAATCGCCGGCGAATTGGGGATATCGGCAGACAAAAACACCCAAGCCCGGGGAAAGCAACTGCGGCAACTCATTGAACAAATCGAATCGTATTTTTCCCAATAATTGACGCCGTCGGTTGAGACATAATGCGTCTCCTTTACATTAACATCCAACTGATCAAATCGCTCGGTACCAAGCCTCGTTTAAAGCACTTGTCTGTATGCGAAGTTTTGGCTTTATTTAATTTTTCTCTCAGTGCCTTCTTCACAGCATAAACAGCGAAGAATAAACATCCGCCAAATAGGCAACTCTCCCAGCAGTTTAAGAATGTGGCCAATCCCCGCAGGCATCCTTTCTTTCCACAAGCTCAGCAATTAAGGAAGGTGATATTACATGATTGACAACAAAGAAGCTCCTGATTTGCCAAACTCAGGTTCTATCAATAACACTATTGCCATGAAAAACAGAGAGGCAGGCGCGGCGCTCGGAGCAAGTAACGGAGTAACAGCAGCGGTGGGTGTCATATTTTTCGGTTGCTATCTGTTGCTATATGGAAAAGGATATCATTCTACCGATCATTTTTGGGAATGGCTTTTTCTGGGTGGGGCATGTCTTGTGGCGACGCTCTTTGTGCTCTGGGGGCTATTTCAGTTTCGCCAGGGCAAATGCCCCTACTGCGAGAAAACCATCGGCGCTATTCCCTTCTTCGGAAAAATTAAATGTAAATCATGCAAAAAACGTATTTTATTCAAAGACGAAAGATTTTGGACAATCGCCTGACTACAGGCAACCGCAGCACCGCGTCTTTGCACTAATAGAATGCCCAATAAACAGAACCACTCCCGTGAAGGTGTGGTTTTATTTATTGGAGAAAAAGCTCCCAGTCGCCGAAACTGCTTCCGTCCTCATAGATATAAGTGGCAAAAGGCTCCCGGTTATCTGGGAGCCCTAATTTGATCTAGAGGTTACGACGTTAAATTTTAAAAACCGTCTGGTAACTGTATTATCAACTGTTTTGCTTATTCTGCCCTTTCGTTCCTGCTTGTTTCAAATTCTCCTGCTTCAGTTTCTCAATTTGTTCTCCACCCCAGAATAAATAATATGTCGTTACGCTCAACAACACTGTAGTGACACCAGCAAAGAACCACCCGGCACTTCGGCTTTCCGGGAAAGCTGCCAAAACACAACCAAAAACGCCAATTCTCTGGGCTGTTCCATAACTGATGATTTGTTTTTGCCGTAAAAATCCCAGGATTATCAACAATCCTACTACCAATATTAGGCTGAGTAATAATGAGTATAGTTTTATATCCTTCACCTCTCTAATGGGATTAATATAGTCACTCCTAGATTTTATTAATTCTCTTATTATCTTGTTTATCCTACTGCCAAAACAAAATAGCGCCGAATATCTGTGCTGTAATTTAATCCAGAGAATTAAAGCCGCCAACTTGCTGGCCTAATAATAGCCTACAAAGTTCAGCCCTTAATCGAAATTACGAATAAACAAAGCACCTCTTCGCCGGCACAAAGTAAACCCCCTAAAGCAAAATCACGGCTCTGTAACCGTTATCTACCTTAGAGGGCTTACTTCAGAATGAAAAATCTGGCAGACTGTACGGATAGATTATATTATACTTTGATAATAAAAGTGTGACAAAAAGCTGTAGAAAGTATTAAGATTATGTGAAAAACAATACAGCTATAGGGCGCACTATTCATAATAAAAGACTCCCGATTACTCGGAAGCCCTTTACTTGCTGGTGGGGTTAGTAGGACTCGAACCTATGACCTCCTCGATGTCAACGAGGCGCTCTAACCAACTGAGCTATAACCCCATAATGTTCGCGACAGCCGACGCGACTGCCGCATTTGATATTATATTACCGTAAACTAGACTTGTCAAGCAGTGCTTGCATGAATTCGAAATATTCTTGGCGATAACCAGGCGCTGAATCTGGTTGGTTTCTTCGTATAATTGCATGATTTAGGCAAAACGCCTATATTTCCTATTAGTCTGAAAAGGCACCGCGCTCCCAGCAGGTACCCCCCAACAAAAAAAATATTATTAATTGCTATTAATTGTCGTATTGGTGATATTCATAAATTGGTTAAAAATGTCTGGTTATGTATTTAGGTTGAAGTATTGCTTTTTTTGTTAGATTCATATAATCTTAATAGGCTTGCTCTCAAGAATGCAATGACATAGGTGGTGGTATAAATATATGAAATATGAAGAAGCAACTCAAGAATCTTCTAAAGAACCAACTGGCGAAACATCCAAAGATACCTCAGAATCCACTGGTACGATTACCAAACTAGACAGTATGATTGATGAATTTAACAAGTCAAATCCCAACAGAAGTATGAAACTAAAAAAAATCGGAAGATAATGATGTCTATTAATTCAAGCAATAAATCCTCTGTGGCGCTATATTTTTAGTTACGTAATGTGTGATATACGTTGCCACAATCGATTTTGCCCCTGCGGTTATGCAGCAAGCCATTAATGACCTAAATTTAACTTTGGGGTATATAAATATACCCCAACGAATTTTTAGGTATTTTCTTTTTGTAAATATATAACTCATTATAAATTTCAGAAACGCGACTTATAATGTTATAATACAATTGTATGTTTCATTCGTCAGAATTTCTGACAACCAAATGCTAGCCTGCTAGAAATGGAGGTTAACCCCATAAACGGATAAGGCATTCATGCATTGTATTATCATAAGCAAAAACTAAACAAGAAATTTAAAGGAGAATGTACTCTATATGACATTGCAAGAGACTTTTTTAGCAATTGGAATCAAGCCGAAAGAATTGAGCCATCATAATTCAGACCTTCATGTTATCAAAAACAGCATTTCTGATAGGATCATACGCGAATATGCGTATACGAGGGTAACAACCTTTGTTTCTGAAACTCCTCCAAAAGTGGTTTGGTATAATATTCCTTACGCATATGTGGAGCATTTCAAAAAGGAAGCAAAATAACCCTAACGCAAGAGGAAATTTAACAAACATAACCCCGCGAAGGGCTTGACCGTTAGGGAAAGCTCCAGCGGGGTTCTTCTACTGTATACCAAACCTATCAATCAACGTTTGAATTAATATAGAATATTATTGGCGATAACCAGTCGTTGAATCTGGTTGGTTCCTTCGTATATCTGCATGATTTTGGCATCACGCATATATTTTTCGGTGGGATATTCTTTCATGTAGCCATAGCCGCCCAGCACTTGTACCGCATCAGTGGTTACCTTCATGGCGGTATCTGCGGCATAGCATTTGGCAATAGCCGCTTCCCTGCCGAAAGGCAATCCCTGATCCTTAAGCCAACAGGCTTTGTATACCAAAAGACGGGCAGCCTCAATCTGCATGGCCATATCGGCAATCATCGCCTGTATCAACTGAAATGAAGCAATGGGTTTGCCAAATTGTTCCCGTTCTTTCGAATACTTCACTGCCGCGTCAAATGCCGCCTGAGCTAAGCCAACCGATACCGCGCCGACAAACGGGCGGGCAGCATCCAGGGTCTCCATTGCGATTTTGAAGCCCCGGCCTTCCTGTCCGATACGATTGGTAGCCGGAATGCGGACGTTATCCAGAATAAGTTCGCAGGTATTCGATGCCCGGATACCCATCTTATCCTCTTCTTTACCCACGGAAAATCCGGGAGTGCTGCGCTCAACAATGAAGGCAGTCAAGCCGCGGATTCCCGCTGTTTTACGGGTATTGGCAAAAATGACGTAAATTTCGGCGAGCCCGCCATTGGTAATAAAGCGTTTTGTACCATTTAATATATAATGGTCGCCGTCTTTAACTGCGGTGGTTGCCACTGCTCCGGCATCGGAACCCGCTCCCGGTTCGGTTAGAGCAAAAGCGGCGAGTTTGCCGTCATTGATGAGACCGAGAAATTTCTTTTTTTGTTCTTCAGTGCCAGCAATAATCACAGGATAAGAAGCCAGGGCATTTGCGGCGACCGTGGTCGCAACACCGGCGCAACCTTTGCCAAGTTCTTCATAAATTACCGCTATAGACATGGCATCCAGACCAGGGCCGTCATACTCCTCCGGCACAGGAACGTTGAGCAACCCGGCTGCGTCAAGTTTTTTCAGCAATCCAAGGTTCATTTCACCTTTTTGATCCATCTCAGGAGCCAAAGGAACAATATCCTTGACTACCACTTCATGTACCATTTTTTTCAGCGCCAATTGGTCGGGAGTAAAGGTAAAATCCATTACTTATCCTCCTTGTATTGATTCTCATTACAAAAAAATCCTAGCAAAAGTATACATTATATTAAGAAATTTGTAAAAGAAAAATATGTCATTTAAGCAATAATTTTGCACCAGCGGCAAGCAGAGCCATTCCAGCCAGTTGATTCCAGCCGAAGGGAACCCGGTCCAAGCCGAAAGCTCCCATATGGTCGATGATTACAGCGGTCAGTACCTGTCCAATGATAATCGCCGTTGTGGCATTGGACACTCCCACCCTGGGGATGCTTGAGGCCACAAGATAAATGATGAATATACCCGCAATGCCGCCAAGGTAAGAATACCAAGGTGCCTGGGACAAGGAACGCCAGTCGCACCGCCCCGCATGCAACAAAAATATAATAAGGATAAGGGCAGCGGTGCCGATAACATGAACAACAAAAGTAGCTTCCCATAGACCGGTGGACTTGCTCAGGGCGGCATTTAGCGAACCCTGCACCGCCATCAGTATCCCTGAAATCATAGCCAGCAGCAGCGGCAACAGGTGAGAAGGAATCAAATCCAATACCAGCACACCCCCATCGGAAGATTATCACTAGTATTGGCACCCGCCTTTATTATATACCAGTAGGTGCAAACATCCCAGTCAACCAGGACTGTATTTCAGCTGCGGCTCGGAAATGACTGTTAAGAAATTGATGGTCACCCATACTTCGTCCCAGAGAGTAGCGCCCAAAGAACTATAAGGACCAATTCTCTTTAGTTGCTCAGTCCAGTTTTGGCTGTCCGACAACAAAGAAAGTCCCCCTTGCTTTTGCCAATAAGTTACCCTCACTATCCTTGACTTCGCTTTCAGCCACCAAAGTGCTTTTACCGTTATGGACAACATTGGCGAATGCTTTTATTGTTTCGCCGCACCTAGCTCCACGAATGAAATTAATATTCATTTCCAGCGTCGTAACCAACTTGCCAAAAGACGAACAGGACACACCCATGGCTGTATCGACCAATGCAGCTAACGCCCCGCCGTGCGCGGTCTGCCATAGATTGGTAATTTCATCATGGACAGGCATGGAAAGCACTGTTTCCCCTTTATGCAGTTCGATGACTTCCATTTGCAGTAATTTTACAAAGGGGTTGCGGTCGTATATACTCTGCAGCTGTGCTTTCCTTTTTGCGGTCAGGTTATTCACTTGGTTACCTCCTGGATAAATTCCAGGCGTTCTCCGTCCGGGCCGGAAAAGAAAATAATTCGTTTGCCGTCCATTACTGTCCGCGGTGCATCAAATAACAAGTTCACTTCCAGAGACTGCAGCCGTTTGACCGCAACATCGATATCGTCCACATAGAAGGCGATATGGTCCACCACTCCGGCGCTTCGCTCCTCCGGTCCGTTTTGTAAATATTGCAGCAATTCAATGGTTTGCGTACTCATCTTAATCATTCTGACTTTCAGCCGGTCATCATCATAGCTGCCTGCCGGTTCGCCCCCCAAGACCAAGCGATAGAAAATACTCGACACTTCCACATCCTTCACAATCAACCCAACATGCGCCGCTTTGTACATATTCTCCACCCTTTCCGTAATTGATCCTTCGATCTTTCAAGCCGGTGCGTCGCGCCAAAGCTTATGTATTATGGTATACCCCATAGTAACCGATAATACCTGTTTGCCAAAAGAGAAGCAGGCATTGCGCCTGCTAATCAACAATGTATACCGTTACCTGTCTCACCCCGAACCGCAAGGCGCCACTGAGACTCTCAAACGCCAGGTCAATTCGGTTGCCCTTGATAGCACCGCCGACATCATCGGCGATAGCATATCCGTAGCCTTGGATATACAGTCTGGATCCCAGTGGAATCACTCTCGGATCAACTGCCACAAGTCCTTTGCGCAGTGAATGCCCGCTGTAGGTCGTGTTGCCGCAACCGTTATCCGCAGTATACGCGGTAGCCGTCATAACGATCGACCTGCTATAACGGTCCGGTTCGGCGGTGGCACGCTGCATAACAATTAGCGTATTCCTGCCAACCACTCCATCCACCGGCAGATTATAATCTGCCTGAAAGTCCTTCACTGCACGGGCTGTACCGTTGCCGAAAATACCATCAAGCATCCCAGGATAAAAACCGGCATCGGCGAGTAGTTTTTGTACCCTTTGTACATCTTCTCCCCGATCTCCACACTTGATTACCGGCCCCTGAGCAGGCTCTTCTTGCGTTACATCAGTCACAGTCGCGTTGTCAATTGTAGCTTGTTGCTGTGACGCCGCGGCTAAACCGGTAACACAAGTCAGCAGCAAAACAAGCGTCATTGCTGCTGTGAGAAAAACATTTCTCACCCGGGTCACCTCTCTTTTTGATCGCCTTCAAGGTTAGTTGTTTGATAATTCAAGCAACTAAAATACCTCATATGCGGATAAGCCTCCGAGGTTAGCTGTCGGGCTAGGACTAAAGAGAGAGATCCCAGAGAAATCGCCCTTCTGCAATTGCAGATTCGCCCCTATAACTATATTGGTTCCCCCGTACCATTTCTGGATTCGGCTTGACACTCATTTTACCATAAATTTGCTCAGTGGTCAAACTTGCGGTTCAGTTCTCACGCCCACGGAGGCTCCACCTGCATTTAATCACGAAACTGCTGCAAAGTTATTTGCGGTAGCAGGATATGGTAAATATTGGTAGAATATATCTTGATATCGCTGGGTTTTCCGGAGGAACTATAGTGCGCACAATAATATTCTTAGGACTGCTTGTTATAATGTTGTCAAGGGTTTTGCTTTGTCAGGCTGCACAGGTAATTACACCCTGCTTGATAACAAGCGCCACCATGCCGGATACTTGTCTGCATGTTTACCTGGGCGGCCGAACGGTGCCAATGGAAGTATCTATCTTTGAAAATGAAAAAAACCTCCTGATTTTGGTGTATGATCATAATGCCGTCATCGCCGGGCTCATGCGGCCCAAAGCAGGCGTATATTCATTCTATAAGGTTCATATCAGAGATGACAATCACGAAGACCTTGTCGGCGTCAGCGTGTCAGGTCCCGAAAATAAATTAACTGATCTGTTTATCTTGGGTTTTGATGCCACCGACGGCGAAATTGCACCTCTTCCCATAATTGCAAAGTATCAGCGCCCCTGCTTTGTGTCACCGGCGCTGAAGCTGGAGTTGGACCATGGTACTCTGCTTGTCTATTTACAATGTATTCGCAATAAAAAAATTGCCATCTGGTGGGATTCCCAGCAGCAGATATTCGTAGCCGACAATTATCCGGTCGGAAATGGCGACTCCAAACATTAAGTAAAAACAAGAATATATTGTCATGCGTTTGAAATTATCCTGGTTTTCTTCCTGGCTTCACACCTGCTTTTCCCACTAATAATTGGGCATCATACAGCTTCATTAACAATTGGCAGCAATCGGTTGCACTATTTTGTCCAGCTGCCGCTGGCAGGAGTAAAATCTTTCCATGACGAATATGTTATTGTATTGCGACAGGAGGGTTGCTTATGCAAAAATATAAATTATTTCTGTTTATGGTTGTTTTTCTCATTACGCTTGTAGCGTACAACTTTGTAGTTCAGGCCTCCGCCATTTCAACAATTGATGTCACGGCGAAAATTGCCGGTGATCGTTTCTGGTCCGCCTATTACACCACTGCTTACGGCAATGAAGACACCATAACCCTCTACAAGCTCAAAAAAGTCATTATTGAAATCAGATCTGACAAGACGATAGTCGACTCATTCACCTTCACTCCAGACAGTCCCCAGGAACATCATTTTCTTGTGAATACCTCCCTACAGGACATTCGGGTACAATACCGGGGAATTACCTACACCGACTATGAATTCTCCTTTAGCTTTGACTACAAGCCCGGCGGCACTCTGTCTGTCGCCAACAACACCTCGCAAATCATCGAAAAAAACCCCTTCCTGACCTATAATTGAGATCAGCATTTACACGAAGGCAGCCTATCCGACACGGACAGGCTGCCTTTTTCTCATTCACTGTTCAATATTGAAAACATAGTTGGAACCAGAGTTATTGTCCCAGTTCTCCAAGCGGTCCTTAAATGCGACATTCAATGATTCAGCATTTGCCGCCGTTATCGTGGCTTCATACCCGGATTTTGTTTTGATCATTCTCAAATCCTGATTTCCTTGCCAGTCGGGACCAAAACCCACGTGAGCATAGAGTTCGGTGGCGCCAGCCTTGGACAGCAGTCCATTATAAACAATGGTAACATGCTCGTAAGTCTCGGGATTGGCGGGAGTGACGATAACTCCGTTTGCCAGATATTCGTTACTAGTAGCCTTGTACAATTGAATACCCCCTTTTTGTTTTTGCAGTTTTATTTTTATCAATAGAAATACAGATTATACATGAAATTTTGATATTTCCTGCTGCCAGGTTCAATACCGGTCTTGCTTCAAGAGTGCGTGACAGCCAAGTTATTTATTGCACAAAAAGGAAGTCAAAGTGTCACTGTAGAACAATTTTGAATAATCAAAATATTCAGGAGGTGCAATTATGAAAATTGTCATCATCGGTGCCGGAGCTATGGGTTGCCTGTACGGTGGTTACCTGTCACGTGCCAGGGAATCCGTGACGTTGCTTGGCATATGGGAAGAACACATTTTAAAAATCAGCACCGCAGGATTAGGTATCGTATCGGCAACAGACAAGTTTTCGGCTCAACCACAGGCCACCACTCGCGCCAATGACATTCAGCCCGCCGACCTGATCATCGTCTGCGTGAAGTCCAACCAGACCGCTGAGGCCGCAATGCTAGCCGAATTATTTATAAAACCAGAAACTATCGTCCTCACTTTGCAAAATGGGATTGGCAATACCGAAAAGCTGGCTGAAACCCTCGGTGCCGAGCGGATGCTGGTGGGTACAACCTTAATGGGTGCCGTAGTCTTGGAGCCAGGATTAATTATGCATCGCGGTATTATGAATACCCACCTGGCCTCTTGGACGCACAGCAATGATGACCGTTTATCCAAAATCGCTGCAATGTTTAACCATGCCGGATTACCTACTGTGATTGAAAGCAATGTAGCTTCCCTCCTTTGGAGCAAGCTTTCCATCCATGCCGGCTTCAACGCCGTTACCGCCATTACTAAAGCCAGCAATAAGAAGTTCCTGCGTCAGCCCGAAGCTGTCAGACTGGCACGGCTGACTGTCGCCGAGGTGGCGGCTGTAGCTACCGCTGCCGGCATTCCGCTGCTTTATCCCAATTGCGCCCAAGAAATGCTGGCTTATGCCGAGGCGATGCGGGAACATACTTCGCCAATGCTTCAAGATGTTCTGGCCAAGCGAAAAACAGAAGTAAACGCCCTCAATGGCGCAGTAGTCTCTGAAGGTAAAAAGCAAGGCGTCCCCACACCGATAAACGAAGCATTGACTTTGGCGCTAAAAACCATCGAATCTCTCTACTAAAAAACCGGCCACTCGTTAAACGGGTGGCCGGTTTTTTAGCTCAATAAGGAAAAGGAAAATTACCTAAAGGCAGAGAATTTTAAATCAATCGTAATGCGAAACTATCCTGCGCTCAAATTGATTATTTTAGGCGGGAGGCTTTTATAATGCGGTTAAAAATTGCAGCTTTCCTGTCTGTTTTGTTTACAATAATATCATTTTGTATTTTGCCTTGCCAGGCAAGCGACGATGACGATCTGGCAATTATTCTCGCTGGAGCAAAACCAGGACAGCCTTTTACCAGCCTTCCCTGTCTTACAGTTAAAAAGGTTATCGGCACAGCAGTTATGTATGAGGGTAAAATGGGCGATATCCGCATCGATGTCTGGGTGGAAAGCGGAGTCGTAGACAGTTTATTTCTCACTATAAAAGGAAGATTGTGTCCAACCTGGGCGGCAGCGGCACCTGAAGACCTAGGCAGACCCAATGTCGATTACACTAGCGCTGACGGACGGCTGCTTCGTTATTTCAATAATAATTTCGAGTATTATCTGGTGCTGCTAAACAAGAACGAAAGCAAGGATTTGCTTACCGATCTTACGGCGTTTCGCCGCGGGCCGGGCCATGATGGCAATGAACTTTATCATGAAGACGGCGACATCTGGCAAGCATTTTTCCACCCTTCCCAAAATTGAACCTGAGTTCTACGTGAACTCTATGAACATCATCGAAGACATCAGACAACTCAATGCTTTCCGACATTAGACCGGTTCACCTATTGGGTGAGCCGTCGTCAGTCCATGACATATTAAAAGAGCGGCAGAGAAATGGTAAAATAGGGGTATAGAATTCGTAGCAAGGAGTAGTAATCGATGATTAACAGGTTAAAATTTCTTTTTGTTGTCGGGAGAATCATAAGAACAGCCAGAAGTACCATTATGAAGTTGGCGTTTGACTATCCGTATAAAGATGTCTACCAGCGGTATGCCGTTTAGGAAGGTATAAAAGCGATCACAGATTGCATTTTTGCTCTTTTTGAAAGCGGGGTTTATTTAGTGTCCGATTTATCGCCAACAATGACAGCATATTACGTCAGCCATGTAATTTTTGCTGGAAATGTGGTGGGGATAATAGTAAAATCATACTGTGAGTCGCCAAACACGTTATAAAAGCTCACAGTTTGGCGACAAATAACTTTTCACGTGGAATCTGGGGATACTTATTCTCCGCCTTCTGTTTGCGAATTAAAAAACCAAAGGAGATTATAAATGAAAAGATCTTTAGTACTTATTCTTGTAATCAGCTTCGTTCTTTCACTGGCCGGTTCGGCCCTAGCCTTTCCGGTAGACTTCAGCGGCGACATCCGCTTCCAATTCCGTTCCTGGGATGACGGCATTAATTTAAATAATCGGGATGGATTTACTGGAGGCCTGACTCAAAACCGCGAACTGGCCCGCATCCGTCTCAATTTCTCTACTCCGGTTGAAAAAGACGTCACCCTGTTCAGCCGTCTGGCTACTCGTGCCTGGTTCGGCGCCGAAGGCAACAGTGGCAATGAAGGCTTACTTGACCAATACGGCGTAAAAATCGCTGACAGCGGCTGGACCTATAAGCTCGGACGTCAGGCGGTAAGTCTTGGTCAAGGTTCGGTTATCTCAACCGGTGATGATGTTGGAATCGACAATAAGTTCGACGGTCTCGTCGCAGCTGGTAAAATGGGCAAGGTAGACACCCAGTTCATCGTGGGAAGAACTACTGCTACCTCAACGGACAACAGTGATGACTGGTTTTCTGTCAGAACCAACTGGTGGGGTGCAGACTTCTCAGTACCGGTCAGCGACACGCTGACCATAGGGGCAACCTACGCTGCCTCTAAATATCTCGACAATTGGTATGCACTTATAGGTGACACTGGCAGTGCTTCATATAGCACTCCAGACGCCACTAAGTATCTCGGCTTTAACGCTACTTTCAGCCCGTCCGCTAATCTGACCTTCAGCGGCGAATATATCAAAGCCAGTCATGGCTATTCTCCGTTGACAAACATTTATGCTAATTCCAAAGTCACCAACGACAAAGCCTATTTCATAGCCGGCACTTACAGATGGGACAAAGACACCCTTACCATCCAGTACAATAATGTCGGCGTTTCATCTGTCGACGCTTTCAACAGCGGCATTGGCGCTGTGGCCTATCCCTTCTGGGGAACCTATCTTGCCTACGCTTACCAGGGTGAAAACGATTTCATCGACAGCAAATACAGCGGCTTCACCTACACTTACAGCCATCAGATCAACAAAGCCGCCACTTTTAGTGTTTGCTATATGGATCTCAAAAACGATATCAGCAAAGGCAATGACAAAGAATACGCCGCTGGCGTGAAATGGAGCTTCTAAGATTTTAGGTTAAAGTCATTTACCAAAAGAATTGTTTCCAACGTGTTGAATATTCACACCTCTTTCATTTTTCTATCCATATTTCCCCAATACATGAACCCTGAGCAGGGATTGCTCCTGCAATCTTTTTTTCTGACATTAATATTTTTCGGATTGATGATTTGTTGGTATTCCCTTTTAATTGCTCTGGTATTCAAGGTGCGCCACTATTTGATTCAACCTATAATCCAAATCAGAATAAAGGTTGTTACAGGATCTTTAATGTTACTTATGGCAGTAAATATGTTGCTAAAGTAAACTGACAATCATTTTCTCACACTTAGACTTGCGGGAAGTTTTGGACTGCTTTAATCTTGGAGAGGTACCCGCACCTCCACCAACCGCCCCTATAAACAACAAAAAAGGGGCTGTGTGAAAACCAGCCCTGAAGACCTGCTTAAACCTTAGGTTTGGGCAGGTTTTATCATGTTATAAGCTCTCTAAAATGGTAAAATAGAGATAGAGAAATTGCAAGGGGTGTAGGTATGGGATTGAAATTATATTTTCAAAAGACAGCACGGTGATGCTGTCTTTTTTCATACTGCAAAACGGAAGTAAAAGAAAGCCGCATTCTGTTCTGTTCACACTTGTTTCACTCCTCAACGGTCTGCTGCGTACTATGTAGAAATAATTCCGGAGGTGTTTGCGGAATGGAAAAAACCTCATTCTTTTCAGACGGCCGAAACGCGGCGGAATTCTTTCTGACTGGTCGCGTCGTCAAACCGGAAGATTCGGAATACGACGAAGCCCGTAAAGCAAGTAACAGGCGCTTTGACAAACATCCCAGCATTATTGTATTTACAAAGTGCACCCGTGATGTTATGAACGCCGTCCGCTTTGCAAGTAAAAAAAATTTTGAAATCCGCATTCGCAGCGGGCGGCAAAGTTATGAAGCATATTCCTCGGCAGAAAATGCCGTTATCATCGACGTCAGTTCCATGAAGGAAATCTATATCGACAAGTACCTGGGTATCGCCCATATTCAGGCCGGCGTCACCAATCTGGAACTTGCCAATGCCCTTGATAAAGCCGGTCTTGCCTTTTCCTGCGGCAGTTGTCAGGAAGCAAGCGTGGTCGGCATGGCACTCGGCGGTGGCATCGGCATGCTCAGCCGGTTCCGCGGGCTGACGTGCGACAATTTACTCGGTCTGGAAATGGTAGACGCCAATGGCAATATCCTAATAGCCACTGAAACTTGCAATTCTGATCTTTTATGGGCTTGTCGCGGCGGTGGCGGCGGAAACTTCGGCGTAGTCACCGCTTTAACTATTCGGGTATTTCCGGCAAGCGAGGTCACCGTGTTCCGACTCTCCTGGAATTTCAACCAGATGATGCGAGTACTGAACACCTGGCAATTTTTTGCCCCTACCGCTGATTACCGTCTTGGATCGGAACTAATCTTCCGGTCGGAAAAATCAGGGCTGCCAATCAGCGCCTCCGGAGTCTATTTCGGTAACGAAACACTGCTACGGCAAACAATCACACCTTTACTCACGACTGCCCAGCCTATTTCCTTCAGGATCGCCTCCATGCCCGTAAATAATGCATTCAACATATTGACCGCCGCGCCTCCCTTTGCCGGTCAATATTTCAAAAACTCCAGCGCATTTGCCATTAAGCCATTCCCGCCGTCAGCCTGTCAGGATCTTTGTTCTTTTCTTGCCTGTGTCAACAGCCAGTCCTTTGCTGTTCAGCTTGTGGCCCTCGGAGGCGTCGTGACCGGCAGTCCGCCCTCATCCACCGCTTTTTGCCACCGTAATGCCTTATTTATACTCCAATACAGCGCCTTTTGGAATGACCCCACCCTAGCGGCTGCGCATATACGGCAGGTCGAAGCTCTCCGCAGAAAACTCCTGCCTTTCACCGCCGGAGCTTACGTTAACTACCCCGACCAATTGATCAAGAACTACGATTACAGTTATTACGGCGCCAATCTGCCCCGGCTCCGTTATGTCAAAACAAAATATGACCCTGCTGACTTTTTCCAGTTTCGGCAGAGCATCCTGCCATTCCGCAATAAAAAAAGCACCTAGACAAGTAAAAATATCCTTTGTCAGGTGTTTTAAATCTTTGCGGCATTATCGCTTATTATTGCGCCGTTTCGTATTTTTGCACAGTCAATTATCCGGTCAGGAAGCCCCGGTATTAAACATTATAATATCTTCATCATCGGCGTAAATCTCACGCCATATTTATTTTGTTCGATTGTTATCGGGCTAAAACCCAGTCTCCGATAAACGGCAACAGCATATGGTGAAGAATTGACAGTTATTTTTTGCAGATCTTCCCTGGTTTCGCGCCAGGTGTCCAACGCGGTTTGCAGCAATTTTTCGGCAATCCCCTGACGTTGGAATCTTGCGGCAGTAAATAACAGCGCAATATGATCGCCCACCCTAATCTCAATTACTCCGGCCAGTTCAGCCTGGCAGCGGGCCACCAGCACTAACGAGCCGTTATCAATGCGTCCCTGCAATTCATTCGGCTTGATGAAATCCTTAAATACTCTGATACCGTCAACTGAACAATCCGGGGCGACATAGGAGTCAAACACCGCCTTAATCATTGTTATGACCTCATCCAGTTCAGAAACTTTCAGCCGCATAATATTTAGTTCCTGTCCGTTGATTGCCTTATTGTCCATGATTTCCTCCTTCATGGTCATAACTCAATTATTCGTCACCACTGAGAAACATCCTGCCGCAGTCAAAATCAAGCTTATTTCTGCCCGCCTTTTCAGATCCTCAAGGTGCACTCTTGCGGTTAAATTAACATAGTATATATAAATAATCAGGAGGAGGCAACAGGCATGAGTTGTTGCCAGGGAGCCGCCGGTTGTAGCCCTGCCGCCCCGTTCCCACAGCTTTTCACCTTGCCATATCTCTTTCCCAGGGCTTATTACCAATATCCATACCTTTATGCTTATCAGTATCCTTACCCATTCCCCTATCCTTTTCCCCATTACCAATACCCCCGCTATTCGGGGCTGATCGGAATTTTCCATAACCGTCACCAGCAGCGCTAACCATTCTCAAATTCGGC
>Ga0364895_1042_pt1 | contig 40482 bp, 53 predicted proteins | sample SorcelJu500002C3_2_FD_206952 | JGI IMG/M metagenome (GOLD analysis project Ga0364895, IMG submission 206952) | Enriched cells from Trout Bog Lake Hypolimnion, Wisconsin, USA - BchlTB.July09.5000.02.C3 | ecosystem: Environmental > Aquatic > Freshwater > Lake > Hypolimnion/Profundal zone | place...
TGAAGCCGACATCATTCAGAGCCAAGTTCTCACAAGAGGTTTTTCCAATATATATGAGAAAGAGTATCAACGAAAGGACGGTTCGATCTTTCCCGTGGAATTGTTGACGACGTTAAGACGAGACAAGAACGGCGTCCCCATCGAAATGATGGCAGTGGTACGCGACATCAGTGACCGTAAACTAATTGAACATGAACGTGAATCAACAATCGAATTCCTCCGCATTGTAAATGCAAGTACTGGAACTCTTGAGATGATTTCGGCGGCGATGGTTTACTTTAAAGAACAATCCGGCTGCACAGCAGTAGGGATAAGACTTCGTGAGGAAAATGACTACCCGTACTATGTGGCTCAAGGATTCCCTGCGGAATTCATTCGAGCAGAGGACATGCTCTGTAGCAGAGACTCCGACGGCGAGATCTTCAGAGATAGTTGCGGCAACCCTGTACTTGACTGCATGTGCGGGAATGTCATTTGCGGACGTTTCGACCCTGATATGCCGTTCTTCACAGCTCAGGGCAGCTTCTGGACTAACAGCACAACAGAACTGCTTGCCACTACTGTCGAATCTAATCTGCAAAGTCGCACTCGTAATCGGTGTAACAGTGAGGGATACGAATCAGTAGCTTTGATTCCTTTAATTGTAGGACAGGAACGATTAGGGCTATTGCAGCTTAACGACCAACGTAAAGGGATTTTCACGCCTGAGAATATTCGTACATGGGAGAGAATGGCTGGCTACCTAGCCATTGCTTTGACAAAATTCCGTGCCGAAGAAGCCGTACAACAGTTAAACGAACAACTAGACAAGCGCGTTCAGGAGCGAACCATCCGACTCGAAACCGCGCTGAGAGAGCAGGAATCCTTTAGTTACTCAGTATCCCACGACCTACGTGCGCCACTACGCCACATCAATAGTTATAACGCCATCGTAATGGAGGATTTCGGTGACCTGCTCCCACCAGAAGCTAATGCATTCCTTGACCGATCTCGTGCCGCAAGTCGGCACATGGGAGAACTCATCGATGATTTGCTTGAGTTGTCGAGGATTGGCAGAGCTGCTGTGGTGAAAGAAAACCTCAACCTGAGTGCTTTGGCTAATAATGTCTGCGCAGCATTACGGGATGGGGAACCTCATCGAACAGTTGATATTGTGATTAGTGAGGGTCTTCAAGCAATAGGAGACAAGTCGCTCCTGAGACAGATGCTGGTGAATCTTCTTGGTAATGCATGGAAATACTCAGCCATGAATCCGTCTGCCCGCATTGAATTCGGCAAGGAAGTCAAATCTGGTCAGGAAGTATTCTACGTAAGTGATAATGGCGTGGGCTTTGATATGGCGTTCAGTGACAAGTTATTCGGTGCATTCCAGCGACTCCATGGCTCAGACTTCGAAGGCACTGGCATCGGTCTGGCGACGGTGAAACGAATCATCGAACGCCACGGAGGCAGGATTTGGGCTGAATCCAAACCCGATCAAGGTGCTACCTTCTACTTTACATTGTAACGGATCAGGATCACGCACCAGCTATTCGTGCCGACAGCTTCGTCAGCCTCCGATTCGATTTCCGATTCTTGACCGCCATCGCCAAAGCTTTGGGCTGACCAATGATAGTCACCAGCTTCTTCCCGCGGGTTACGGCAGTGTAAATCAAGTTCCGCTCCAGAAGCGTGTAGTGTTGCATAGCCAGCGGAATAACCACGGCAGGGTACTCCGACCCTTGGCTCTTGTGGATGCTGGTAGCATACGCCAGTTGCACTTACGTTCAACTCCCCGAATTCGTACTCGGCCAGCCGACCATCGTAGTCAACCTGTAGCAGCCCCTCCTCCATGTCTACGGTGGCTATGACGCCGATGTCGCCGCTATGGACTTTGTTTCGTCGGCATTGTTAAAGCCCATTCCACCATGGATTCTAGTGATTATTGTACGGATCTTCTTTCATTACCTGAAAATTCGAGGTCTTGACTGCGGGACCGAACGGGGTCAACGCCGATATACACCCAACCTGAGTTGCGTAAAAATCTCGCAACTACGCCAGCTTCAATCAAGTCGTCTAGCATAAAATCTCGTACATAATCGTACCCAGCGTTTTTCCAATTAACCTGAATCAGCATCATGTTCTCTCGCTTCCTCGGAATAACCGAAGATGTGTGCCACAGGGGTAAAGCTAGAAGCATTTAAGGTGCCATTAATGCAACACACTAATATAATTACAAGAGCCAATTTCAATAATTGGTGCTCATCATGATAGTCGTCAATAAACCCGACAGTTATTGCCGTTTTATGTAAACGTTTCCGACACGAGACTGAAAGAACAGTGGCAATAGTGGACGCCACTCGGACCACCTAGACGTCGATGCTTTTGAAAAACTCCCAGCGTCGGGCGACTGGTAATTTCCGCCACTCTGGGTATAATCCATACTCAATAGGATGTGGTCGAGGATCAACAGAGTTCTGGAGAGATACAAATGCAACTACATCGCATCATCACGTTGATTGCTGTCATAACATTTGGAAACATTACCTTTTCCGCTGCCGGACCGTCCGAACCGCTTCCAGTCCAGACCGTTGCAAAGGTGGACCCATCGCGATACATGGGGAGATGGTACGAGATTGCTAGGCTGCCGAACAAATTCCAGAATGGCTGCGTAGGAAGTTACGCCGATTACTCGCTTAGGGACGATGGGCAGATATCCGTACTCAATTCCTGTCGTAACGAGAAAGATGACAAATTGCGACAGGCTAAGGGACGGGCGTGGGTGGTTGATCATACCAGCAATGCGCGGCTCAAGGTTTCATTCTTCTGGCCGTTCCGTGGTGATTACTGGATCATCAAGCTGGGGAAGGAATACGAATACACGGTCGTCGCGACTCCCAACAGGAAGTATTTGTGGATCTTGAGTCGCACCCCTACCATGAGCGACGATCTCTTCACAGAGATCATGAAGGAAGCCGAGCAGCAGGGGTTCGACACGAAAAAAATTATCAAAGAGGTTCTACCACCACAGGATAGGCACCTGTCGGCGGGAAAGTGAGAGCAAAGGCACCCTGCGAGTCTTTCTTTACATCCACGATACCGCATGGTTGCGGTGAGCCACCTCATGCATTGGGAATAAATAACGCAACAGGATAAATATAATCCTAAAGGTCTCCTTTTCGGCGCCGACAAGTACATTAAGTTTGCAATCAGCCCACAGAGGAGGTAATTCCCATGTCTATATCTGGCGTTTCATCCAACCCCATCGCAACTGCCTACGTACCTGCCGCCTATCAACAACCGGCACCAGCGACTGCCACCGCCCCAGCGAAGGCACCGAGCAAAGACTCCGTTACGATTTCAGTCAAGGCACAACAGTTGGCAAGCGACGGTGACACTGCGGCAACAGAATTCACGGAAAGCGCGGCTGAGAAAGCCAGTGAAACCCTGAAAGGTAAGAAATAACACTACTCACTATCGTATAGGGATTTGGAGAGGAGCGCAGCCATCAAGTTGCGCTCCTCTTTCGTTTGAGATCCATCCTAACCACCACGTGCCACTTCCCACCCGCTATCAGCACCGCCCACTTCGTTGACCTTCGGTTCGGTTGCCAGTTCGTGACCAGATTCAGATGGTGGAGGATCGTCACCAGCTTCCTTCCATGGGCGTCGGTAATGTCAATGAGTTTCCCGTACACGTCAAAGATCCCACCTCCCCTCTCATGTGAGCAGGATTGACCGCAACCGGCATCGGCAGCGTGGCAGAAGACCTACGGATGGTCGGACGTTAACTCCTGCCAGCAGCGATATTCGGTAGCTGTGGGCAGTACCAACGAAACCACTCCCCCTAAAATTTTGATCATGGCATGGCACACAAGACGCCGAATCGGTGAAATAGCCAAAGGGGACAAGTGCCACCAAACCTCAGGCAGGCACCCAGCACCGCGATTTCGGAGCAGCATCCACCGGACAATCTCCTCGCTCACGGCACCATCACGATGCTTAGTGTATACTAACATTACTCCACTCCGGTTCCCCGAGTGGTTACCGGAGCCTACCACATAAACTCCGGTTCGCAATTCCCACAATCGCCCGTGGTCGTAGATGACCATCTGTGTCTGCGCCACCGTCAACGGTCCAGCACCATGTTTTGTTCGATGCTGGATTGGAAGGAGCCGCATGCTGACTCGGCTGTTACATATCGGATTTCGTTATGTCGGGGAGTGGTATATGGTTAATATGAAACTGGGCTTCACCCTGCTCTCCGAGAACGATTCACGCAATCTGTTGTTCGCTTTTGTTTCCGAAAACGAGATTTTGTATATTGGAGGGATCACGATGTCCTTCAGGAGGTTGCTAAACGGCTACCGGACACCCAGTGCGACGCAATGTTCATGCGCCATATTAAACACACTGATTTCAGGGCATCTTCAGGATGGCGGTGAATCGAAATATATGCGTTCCCAGATCATGGGTTCCTTCACGTCGGTACTTCTTGCATCAACCTTGCCTCCGTTCTCGAAGACAGCCTGATTTTGGATCTGAAACCGAAATGGAATGCACGCCTACAGGAAATATGATCGTCAGGCATGCACCGTCAGGTCAACAACCGTCCTGCCAAGTTTCCTACCCTTGCCATCATCGGGAGTTTAACGCCAATCGCCATCTTAGTCCCCCACTGCAAACAGCCCCATGTCTATCCTCAAGCAGAAGCACCGCAGGATCGCCCAGTTGCGTTAGTGTCATTGTCCAAACACCTGTCGTCGGGAGGACCGTCAATCAGCATCCTCGTTCGCATTGGAGCGATACGGATCTGGCTCCGTGCATTACGTCTATGTAGAATACGCGATTTTATTTTTATTCTGTTTCGTTGTACCATCCAAATGGGTACACAACTCCCTGCATAGGAATTTCGGGATAATTTAGTTTGATATTTAAATCTCTGATTGTTTCCCAAAACCAGATGTCCTTATAGTTTCCAGCGCAGCCATCATATGTGCAGTGTCTACTGGTTCTGATCTGGTTAGCGTAATAAACTCTTTTACACCTATCGCAATAAAGCCATTGTTCCATACCTACCTCGATTCGTTTCTAACTTATGCCTAATTCACGCTGTCGTAATCGGTGGGTGGAGGTTAATACTAAGTTGCGGTTGTCACGCAGTACCGAAAGTTAGCAGGAATTAGCAAGAATGTCTGCCAATACCTTTGTACCAAATCTCCTGCATGTCGCATGGGGAATCCTTAGCCTGTGTAGGATATACCACTTCCATGCATTGCGTATACATGATATAAATCGTGCAGAGATCCGACACTCAGTGCTATCTGTCACAACAGGACATGCCCATGACGCCGAATAAATCGGATGAAGGCACGAGGAACACTGCCGCCGACCAACTCCGAAGCAATGCGGAGGAACAACTGTTGACTATGAAAAAGGCGAGGGTGAAACAATCTCAATCTAAGTGGGATTCTGAGAGGCTCCGATATGAGCTTGAAATCCACCAGTGCGAACTTGAGATGCAAAATGCGGAGCTTGTCCACGCTAGGGATGAAACTGATATCGCGTTGGACAGATTCACAGATCTCTTTGAGTCTGGACCGGTTGGGTTCCTCATTCTCAATCGTGAAGGGGTCATCAAGGCTGTCAGTATCAGCAGCGCCAGCCTTTTAGGGAAGAATCGCTCTGAACTTGTCGGTAGAAATTTCGGAACGTTCGTTGCCAACAAATCACAACAAGTATTCGCAGATCTTCTTGAAAAGACTTTTGCCGACCGCGACAAAATCGTGTGCGATGTGACTCTCCGCACTGATGGCAATACACCCATCTTCGTGCAGCTTGCGGCAAAGGTTGCTGCATCGGGACAGGAGTGCAATGTCGCACTTATAGACATCACCGACCGTAAGCTCGCCGGAGAGGCGCTTTTGTTGAGCGAACAAAACTATCATGCGGTAGTGGATGATCAAACCGAACTCATCGCTCGTTTCCTCCCCGACGGCACCTATACTTTCGTAAACAAAGCTCACTGCCGCTTTTTCGGTAAAACCGAGGAGGAGGTTGTCGGGAAAAATTGGCACCCAGATGTTATCTCTGGCGACGCGCTGCTGATTGAGGAACAGCTCAAAGTCATGTCGCCCGAGAATCCGGTCGTGGTCATAGTGAATCGCGCAAAATCCTGCACGGGTGAAATTAGCTGGATGCAGTTCACGAATCGAGGTTTCTTCGACGGAGAGGGGCGACTGGTCGAGACTCAAGCAGTTGGTCGCGACATAACCGAACTCAAACGGGTTGAAGAGACGCTCAAGGAATATTCTGGACGACTGATTGTGCTGGAAGAGGACTTGAGGGAACGGATCGCAGCGGACTTGCATGATGACATCGCACAGGTGCTCACCGCTCTTGGTCTAAACCTAGCTCACGTCAGTAATCATCTGACGGGTGAGTCCAGAGAGAACCTCATTAGAACGGTCGATGATTCATGTAAGTTGACAAAGCAGCTTAGTCGTAGTGTACGCAATTTGATGGTCGAACTGCATCCACAGCAGCTAGAAGAATTTGGTCTGGTTACAGCCCTTCGTTCACATGTTGAGGAGTATGCGAATAGGACCGGCATCGAGGCAGTGGTCAATTCCGATCTCGACTTCCCGAGACTATCAAGACAGAAGGAAACCGCCCTCTTTCGCATTGCTCAGGAAGCACTCCAGAATATCATGAAGCATGCGACGGCTACGAAGGCGACCATCATCTTGAGCAGCTCAGGCGGAGTCATACGGCTCACTGTAACGGATAATGGGAAGGGATTCGTACCTAAGGCGGCTTCCCCGTTGCCGACGGGATCAGGGTGGGGACTCACTAACATGCGTGAGCGTGCAGAACTGATCGGCGGCAGGTTCCGAGTGCATTCGGTGGTGGGGGAAGGGACAACGGTCGAAGTAGAAATCATAAGCACCAAGGTAGCTGCTAGTAGCTGAAACTTGGGCTAATTCAATTGACCTAATGCCCGTATAGTGAATTTTGTTTCACATTAATTATGCTTGTGGTACGATCTGTCTCACCGACATAGTCAGTGTAACTTGCCGCCAGAGGACATGTCCATGCCGCCAAATGAATCGGATAAAGGCAGAAACCAAACTACCGCAGACGACCTTCGACGTAAAGCCGAAGAACGGCTGTTGAGTGCGAAAAAGACTGTGCTGGAGCATCTTCCGTCTGACGAAGGTTCGCAGAGGCTCCGTCACGAGCTTGAAATCAACCATATCGAACTGGAGATCCAGAATGAAGAGCTAATCCGTGCTAGGGATGAGACGGACATTGCTTTAGATAAGTTTACTGACCTCTTCGAATCTGGACCGGTTGGCTTCCTCATTCTCACCCGCAACGGGGGTATCAAAGCTGTCAGCCGCAGCAGTGCCAGTCTTTTAGGGAAGAATCGCACTGAACTTCTCGGCAAACGTTTTGCTGTGTTCATCGCCAATGAATCCCGCTATGCATTCGCAGACCTACTCAACAAGACCTTTGCCAACCGCACCAAAGTCGTATGCGAGATTGCTCTCCAAACTGACGCCAATACCCCGCTCTTCGTGAAGATATTGGCAAAGGCTGCTTCATCAGGGGAGGAATGTAATGTCGCTTTGATAGACATCACTCAGCGCAAACTGGCTGGTCAAGCTCTCACGTTGAGCGAACTGCGCTATCGCGAGGTGGTTGAGGGGCAGACCGAACTCATCGCTCGTTTCCTCCCTGACGGCACCTACACGTTCGTCAATAGTGCACATTGCCGCTTTTTCGGAAAGACCGAAGATGAAGTGATCGGAACTAAGTGGCATACAGATGTTGCCTCTGGTGATGCCCTGCTGATCAAAGAACAGCTTGAATGCATGTCGCCCACAAATCCGGTTGTGGTGTTTGTAAGCCGTGCGACATCCTGCTCGGGCGATATTAGATGGATACAGTTCACGAATCGTGGTTTCTTCGATGACGAGGGGAGACTGGTCGAGACTCAGGCTGTCGGTCGCGATATAACCGAACTAAAGCACATGGAGGAAGAGTTACGAGCGAGTGAAAAACACTATCGCCTACTGACTGAGGACGTAGCTGATGTTGTCTGGAAACTTGACAATGACTACCGCTTTACCTATATCAGCCCCGCAGACGAGATGCTACGAGGTTACAGCGCCGACGAGGTAATCGGCCATACGATCTTCGAAATTACGACGACTGAGGGAATCACGAACCTTGGCGAAAAATTTTCTCTTAGACAGGCGTCAGAGCGGCAGGGGACACGGACTGGCACATTGACCTTTGAGTTGCAGCAAATATGCAAAGACGGTCGTCTGGTCTGGACGGAAATGCTCTCGACGCCTGAGCGTGACGCACAAGGGTTGATAACCGGTTACCACGGCATAACAAGGGATATCACAGCGAGGAAACAGGCTACTCACCTTGAGCAGCAACTTCTACACGCTCAAAAGCTTGAAAGCCTCGGGGTACTGGCAGGTGGCATCGCCCATGACTTCAACAACATCCTAATGGTTATCCTTGGCAACTCCAACTTAGCCGCAAAGGGCATCAGCAAGGACTCGCCTGCCATGGAGAACTTGCAAAGGATCGAGCAAGCAGTCGCACGAGCTGCCGACCTAACCAAACAAATGCTGGCTTATTCTGGCAAAGGTAAGTTCGTCACCGAGTATCTTAACCTTAACCAACAATTGGTGGCAATGTTGCCTCTGTTGGAGGCGTCCACTTCCAAGAAGGCACTGTTAAAGCTGCATACGCATCAGGCACTCCCGCTTGTCGAAGCTGATGCTACCCAGATAAACCAAATCGTCATGAATCTTGTAATCAATGCTTCGGAAGCTATTGGAGAAGATAATGGGGTAATTGATGTAACAACTGGCTATACGAATTGTGACCATTCCAGCTTGAAGAATTTTTTATTAGGGGAGAATCTTTCGGGTGGAATCTACGTTTTCCTAGAGGTCACCGACAACGGTTGTGGAATGGACGATGAAACAATATCAAAAATCTTCGACCCCTTTTTCTCTACCAAATTCACTGGACGTGGGCTGGGTATGTCTGCTGTACTTGGCATTGTCAGGGGACACAAGGGAGCGATAGCCGTCAAGAGTGAACTGGGGAAGGGAACCACCTTCAAGATTCTGATTCCAGCCCGTGACAAACCTGCGGATGAATTTAAGAACGATGTTCACGATAACCACGAAGACGACTGGCAGGGACAAGGCACCGTTCTGTTAGTAGACGATGAGGAGATGGTTCGCAGCCTCGGCGTCGCTATGCTCAGAATGTTGGGCTTTACCACCATCACTGCCAAAGACGGGCAGGAAGCGGTAAAAATCTTCAAGGAGACACCTGACATAGCTTTTGTGGTCCTTGATCTGACCATGCCGCAGATGGACGGTGAACAGTGTTTCCGCGAACTGCGCCGACTCGACCCTGCGGTCAAGGTGATTATGGCAAGCGGCTACAACGAGCAGGAAGTATCCCAGAAGTTCACTGACGAGGGTCCGTCCGGCTTCATTCAGAAGCCATACAGCTTGGCTGACCTGAGAACATCTATCAAACGAATTGTGTAATGACGTCGTTACCCCAAGCAGATCTACGACCTTCCGGTAAAGGGAATCAACCGTCACCCTCTCAGCCTCCACCTGAACGCATCCCAGATATGCGCCACTATGAGGAAACCAACAGACATTCTCAAAAAATGATGTAATCGCTCAAGATTATCCTGCTCAATACCTAGCCAAAGATCTGGAGCGGATACTTATCCCGACATCGGTGACGTTCTGGGTGCCGCACTCGGCTATAATCACAGCGACATAAGCAAGGAGACTAAGACTTATGAATGAAAATATTGGCATAGGCAACTTCGTCTACGGTAAGTGTGAGGCAGTGAATGATCCGAAAAAGTTCCTTAATATCTAGTTCAGCACCAACGGGAATCCATGTCTACTCTCTGCTGTCCGGTCAAAAGCAAGTGCTCATTCTACAAGGCATTAGTAGACAAAGAAGCCATCAAAAAGGAAGACAGTCCACCGTAACAGCGTAGCGATCCAGCAACCTCTCCTTCTTGATTCCCGCCCCATCATACGCCCTTCCCATCTTCAGCAACCTCCTCGAAGTCAACGCCGCAGTAATTCGAACTGCCATTTTTGTAAGCGTCCGCCCACTCGTCTCACCGGTCGTTCCACTGCTGTAAGATAGCTAGCTCCTGCATGCAGCTGCAGAAGCCAGTGTGCAACTTTCGAACAGATGTCCAGCGACGACCTGATAAAATCCCTTGTTGTTTGAAAACAAGCAGCTTGACTGACACGTTTCAAAACTGAGCAGCGATTATTTCAATAACCGCACCACTCAGCACAAGGAAATGCCCGCCCGCACATATGCAATCATGAGGAACGCCAAACAGATTAACGTGCTGAGTTTGCCAATAAAACGGATAGATATAGAGCCAATCGTAATGTCCAAGTTACTATCGGCGAACTTTATTCACACAAACAGAACAATTAATCCAACAATGTGTATCGGTGGCATGCTAGATGCTTTCGCTATAGGCTGTCCCAGCTCAGGGTCAGCAGAATCCATAAAGATACCTGTAAGGTGTCCGAACGATGGCTACTGAATTCATGTAACATATTATATGCTGTAATTGGAGCAGTATGAAATTGAATGAACAGAAACAACACGAAACAAACCCAAGCGTATTAATAAATACCTACGGCCCAGCAGCTTCAGTTTTAGTAATGGATGATGATGAAACAATCCGAGATCTGTCAGCATTCATACTTGAGCATCTCGGCTACAACGTAACGACCTGCATCAATGGCGAAGAAGCAATAGAGTATTACAAGAGTTCAATAGAATCAGGTACACCCTACCTCACAGTCATCATAGACCTTATGATATATGGAGGAATGGGCGGGAAAGACGCAGCCCAACATATACTCCGCATTGATCCCTGCGCGAAATTGATTGTTTCGAGTGGCAATTCATCAGATCCGGTCATGGCCGACTATGGGAGTTACGGGTTCTGTGCCTCACTACCAAAACCCTATAAGCCATCTGAAATGGCAAAACTGTTAGCTCATTTAGACTCTTTGTGACAGCGCATTATGCTCTCGGCGCTCCTTTGATGAACTACAACACGATCTTGATGCTCACCCTTTCAGCGTCCCTCTGACTGCATCTCAGATGTGCGCCAGAGTCAAGAACGGGAGGCGTTGTACCATTCGAGTTCCGGCACACCTCATGAGCTGGATGAACTGCCGATAATTAACCGTAATCATTACGCGCTGCTTTCACGTTCGATACCATCGTGGGACGGAGACTATCCAGTTGGACCTCGAACACTATGGAGATATGGACACTGGCGTATCCGCATTAACAGTCCCTTCTATCATCGGGCTCACCTTGATGCCTCGTTGGACAAAACCCGACAGAACATCTAACTTTTCGACCCCATATCGCTAAAGGGCATCGCATGCACTTGTTCGGTGTCGAAATTATTTCATTATAGGCTTTGAATATCACCAAACAATGATAATATCGTTCATAAGTGAAGGTATTTGACGGACCTATTGTGTCGGGTCTAAAGAGAGGTATTCGAAATGAGAATACTGGTAGTCGAGGATGAAAAAAAGATTGCGAACTTCATCAAGCGCGGATTGGAGGAAGAACAGTATGAGGTTCTAACGGCGGCAGACGGCGAGGAGGGACTCCGGCTTGCGTTGGGAAAGACGTTCGACCTGATCGTTCTCGACTGGATGCTACCAAAGCTGGACGGACTAAGCTTGTTGAAAGACCTCAGGGGGAAGCAGGTCATGACCCCTGTCCTGATGCTCACCGCCAAAGACTCGGTGGAGGATATCGTGGATGGGCTTGATTCAGGCTCCGACGATTATCTCACCAAGCCGTTTGCTTTCCCCGAGTTGCTTGCAAGGGTGAGGGCGCTGGGGCGGCGAAGTGAGCAGGAAAGGGGAGCACAGATTACCTTCGCCGATATGCGCCTCGATCCGGTTACCCACAAAGTATGGCGCAGCGATCAAGAAATCGACCTCTCTGGCAAGGAGTACGATCTCCTCGAATATTTCATGCGTAACCCGAACCAAGCCGTGACGAGGACCATGATCGCGGAGCATTGCTGGGACTATGCCTTCGACCCCTTCACCAACATCATAGATGTCTATGTCAACTACCTGAGAAAAAAGGTTGACCGCGATACCAGCAGGAAGCTCATCCACACGGTGCGGGGCGTGGGATATGTCTTCAAGGAAGAGAAATAACGAACCAGTTTTGGATTCACAGACCCATCAACCCACGAGGATCTGACCATGAAAAAAACTGAACTTATTGAATCGCTTGCAGCGAAGAAGTCCCTCACCTTCAAGAAGGCGGAAGAAGTGGTTAATGGCGTATTTGCCGCTATGACTGACGCCCTTCTGTCAGGCGACAGGATTGAAATCAGGGGCTTCGGAAGTTTTGTCATTAAGGAGTACGACGCCTACATGGGAAGAAACCCTAAAAGCGGCGAATCCATTTCGGTCAAGGCGAAGAAGCTTCCCTTCTTCAAGGTTGGGAAAGATCTTAGGGAGAAGGTTCTCGGCTAATCCCTGTTCGAATGTACAGTCTGAGGCTTATTTAACCTAGCCATGAAAGGACAACTTTAGCCACCCGAAGTCAGAGACGACGTCACTCGTGACGACTCCGGCGGCACAGCAACCTGAGCACTAATAGCATCTTACAGCATCCCTCTAAGGCTGAGGGGGTGAAGGGACTACCTTCATCCAACCGCTGGGGCATTGTTTCACGTAGGGGTAGTAACCCTCTGGCCCCCTGCAATAATACCAGTAAGTGGGTTCCACCGACTATTGTGGAGCTGGCTGCACATACACTCCTTCAGGCGGCACTTGAACGACAGGCGCTGCATAGGGATAATATGGATAGCCGTAATATGGGTAGGTTAGCCCCCACAGTCCCAGCCCCAATCCCAAACCTACTGCCGGTCCCCATCCCCAGCCTCCACCATGCCAACCGCCGCCACGATAAGCTTCTCCAGACACGGCAGTCATCATAAGCACTGCTACAACTGCCAGTGAAATTCGGATAGTTTTTTTCATACGTGCCTCCACGAAAATTACCCTGATTTAATCCTACTCTCAACCCATGCAGATAACAAGTATAACGGGCGACGGAGCACATTGACCAACAACTAAACCCCGCCGATCCAACACTGATTGCTGCTCCTACCTCATCGGAGTTCACAGAATCAGAGCCATAGGAGCGATGAGTTACTGGTGACCTCCAAATTGTGGTTATCCTTCGCCCTTCCTCTGCTGGCTGAAGGAGTCACTGTCAGGTTTCCCGATGCCGAACAGGTCCTTGCAACTACACGCCACCTAGATTTCCACATTTCCTCCCAATTTTATCCATATTTTACGTGTATATAGGTGTAGCATCTGACAAATCACCATAAAGACCCAAGGAGGATTTCAGGGTGGAAGCAGCTACAAAGATAAAGGTATGCCCCTGCGGCGTCAGGCTTGAGCGAAAAAAGGGCGATACCGAAGTTAAATTTGCAACACGCATCTATTGCAGCACTAAGTGCATGGGCAAGTATCGCCAGCGTAAACCAACTCTATATTTCGGCCAACCGATCCCAGAGGACAGTGCCAGAGGAAGAGTTGGCCGAGGAATTCAGGGATACTTGGACAACGAAAAGAAAAGGGCTTCATGGGACGGCTGACGCCACCTCCCTTTTCATGGTTGACGCCCCCTGCACCAGCGACGTACACTTGGATCTGGGCTGAACAGAATGAAGAGGACGACAACCTCTGGCGACTGTTATCGAACACAGACGCCACCGTCGGCGATGGATGCCGCTGCCAGTCTATCATCAACAATGGAGTAATAGTAAATGCTGATATCACGCATCTTGACGGTGATGGCCGTCATAATATTTGGAGCCGTAACCTTTGCCGCTGCCGGACCTCCCGAACCACCTCCAGTCCAGACCGTTGCAAAGGTAGACCCGTCGCGATACATGGGGCGATGGTACGAGATTGCTCGGCTGCCGAACCGGTTCCAGAATGGCTGCGTAGGAAGTTACACCGATTATTCACTTAGAGACGACGGGCAGATATCCGTACTCAACTCCTGTCGGGATGAGAAGGATGACAAATTACGACAGGTCAAAGGACGGGCGTGGGTGGTTGACCATGCCAGCAATGCGCGGCTCAAGGTTTCGTTCTTTTGGCCGTTTCGTAGTGATTATTGGATTATCAAGCTGGGAAAGGAGTACGAGTATACGGTCGTAGCATCACCCAACAGGAAGTACCTGTGGGTCTTGAGTCGGACCCCTACAATGAATGACGACCTCTACGCCGACATCATGAAGGAAGTTGAGCGGCAGGGGTTCGATGTCAAAAACGTGCTCAAAGGAATTCCGGTGAACCGGACGAGTAGTGCTTCATAATGATGGCAATGAAGATAAGAAAGCCCCTGATTTCTCAAGGGCTTTCTTTTGCTTGGCATACCGACAAGGAGCTAACGACCCCTCCTGTTCGCTAAAGTCCCTTCAGGTCTTTCCCCACAGTGAATTTTCCGCTCTTTGAAGCAGCGATCTGGATCTCCGCACCGGTTTGGGGATTACGGCCAGTGCGAGCGGCACGTTCGGAAACACTGAACGAACCGAATCCGGTGAACGTAATCTTGTCGCCAGCTTTGACTACCTCGACAACCGTACCGATGAAAGCGTCAACGGCTTCTGCCGCTGCGGTCTTCGATAGTCCCGTCTTTGCCGTAATCGCTGCTATGAATTCTGCTTTGGTCATGCGTCTTCTCCTATACTCTTATGATTGGCGTTTGCGATTCTGAGCGAAACTATTTTGTGGCTTTTACCTTTGCAGGAGCCTTCGCCTTGGGTGCCTTGGCTGGTGCTTTGACTGCTGTCGATGCCTTCGATTTCGCCGGTGCCTTTGCTTTTGCTGCCTTGGCAGGGGTAACCTTCCTTGCCTCTATGTTCGCCATCCTTACCTCTCTTGCCTTGGCGAGGTTGTCGGCGAGTCCTCTATCCACTGCCATTGCCCTACGTGCCTCGGAGTAACTTTTCGCAGACAGCGGCTGCTTGCTCGGGATGCCGAACTGTTTTTTGTAAGCACTCGGCTTCATCTGATGGGCAGTACTCAGGTGGCGCGCCAGAGTCTTGAACCCGCCTTTGCCGCAAATCATGCAGACCACTTCATTCTTCTTAAAAGCTTCTTTCACGGTCATTGAAGGTTTGGCTACTGCTTCACCTTCTACAGCCTGTCCAGCTTCGAGGTTCTTCAGGGCTGTGTGAACTTTGGTTAGTTCAAGCAGCAATTCCTCAGTGGTAAGTGTGCTGCTCGCTGCATGAGCTGCGACTACCTGTCCTGCGATTTCTACTAATGACGCCATTTGTAAGTCCTCCGTTGGAATATATATTTTTTCAATCTAATCCCGATTGGATTCTCTTGTCAACAATTTAATTAGACTGCTAAACGAGTTAGCCTCACAGGGACAGTTCAGTCATCCATTCCCACCAATAACTTTGACTGCCCAACGCATGTCAATGACCAAGAAACTCTCTTTTCACCCTACCAGATTCCCGTCACTACCTTTATAGATCACTGCACGATATTGATGGTTACCTTCTGAGCTTCAGCCCGACCGTATTCTGAAACTGTGCAAGGACAGGAGCGGCGCACCTACGTGCAATATCAGGCAGTCCCATAATTGCGGGATTTTTTCCATATAAATACAACTGAAGTTACCAACAATCAAAAGGGGAATAGATATGACATACAGTTACTTAGGATTGTCTCGTGACAGCAAAGAGGCAAGTGCTCAGTTTAACGGCATCCTCTCGTTAGAAGCTCCAGCGATGGGCAAAATCGAGCTTGTCTTTGAGGTTGACGCAACGTTCCCACAGCTTAAAAAGCTGGTGTCCATGGCAACGGCAGGTGACTCGGTCCGAATTTATTGCGTGTCTAAATTGGGAGCCTCTCCGGCGGATGCCTTTGATGTGCTAATGGCTCTGACCCATAAGGGCGTATCGGTCGAGTCGGTTATTGACGGCAACATCCCGCCAAGCATACTGTTTCTATGTGAGATGGTGATTGAAGGGATGCAACGTTAGGGCGAGGATACCAAAATCTCACAGCAGTGTGTGGGATTCGGGACTATGGCAGTAGGAATAGGAACGGATTCCTCGCCAATGAGACGAAGACATAGGCTCACCTCATTTGAGGCACCCCTTCGATCAAATGCGGCATGAATGCCGGTGTTGGAAAATCCCCTTAAACGACAACGTGCTGTACTTTCGGTGTGATAGCCGCATTTCCTATGCTGGCACGGTCGATGCTATATACATGGCAACGCTTTAAAAATTCATATTCAGGAGATTCCCAAATGAAAAAGATCATGTCCTCCATCGTTGCTGCTCTCGTTGCCGTTGCTTTCGCTGGTGTTGTTTTCGCTGCTGACGCTACCCCCGCTGCCCCGCTGACGCTGCTGCTCCGGCTGCAACTGCTGCAAAAGCTCCCGTAAAGAAAGCAAAGAAAGCGAAAAAAGCCAAGAAAGTGAAAAAAGCAGCTAAGAAAGAAGCCGCACCGGCAGCTCCTGCTGCTGACGCTGCCGCTCCGGCTGCTAAGTAATATAAGCTTCACCAGTTACATCAAAAGCCGCACCCTTGGATCTCCTTGGGTGCGGCTTTTTTGTTTCATTTCAAACAATATCGCATCGCCATACGGCAGGGCATCACGGTACATAACTGTAACATTGGTTCCATATTGCCTCCTCATTTTCTCCTTATTTATCGGGTACATTCTTCCCGCTACATAAACATAACTCCCGCTCACCATCTAAAGGAGGTTCGACAATGAAGAAACATCTGACGACAGTAGCAATGTTTTTTGCTGCTATTCTGGTTGCTGTTTGCCTTGCTGGCGTGGTATCCGCAGAAGACCAACCCGTCTCTCCCGACACTCAGGTGGTTGCACCAACAGATACTCAACCCCCTGTTTCAACAGATGCGCCAGCTCCAACCGATACATCTGCCCCAACCGAGGCTCCTGCGCCAAAGTAATTCTCCCTTGCCTGATTACACGGACCATCACATGTGCCACAAAGTAAATGAGCCGAGACTATCCGCCTCGGCTCATTTTTATATTCATTTTAATATTCGTTAGAGTTCATCTTCGATCTAGCTACCTTCGTTCATCATGCTCCCCGCCGTGGTCGCCGCCGTGTTCACCACGGAACTCGCCACCACGTCCACCGCCTCGATCACCTTCACGCCCACCGTGGTCCCACCAAATGCAGCCGGATAGCATGGTCGTCACCAGAAGCGTTAACACCGAAAACTTCAATGTTATTCTCATTTCTGTTCTCCTTTAGGTCTCTGATTCCTTGGGTGCATGTAAGAGCGGCTACTCAGCACCGACAATTCTATGCACCGGTATCGAGTAGCCGCTTACTGTCAGTATAACTTTCCTCTTACCTGCGGCAATCAGCCTATCGTTAACGTCCTTCTTCTCTACGTTCACCGCCACGCTCTTCGGGGCGTCTTTCGTTCCCACCTTTCTGTTCATCATGGCGCTGTTCACGCATATCCTGCCGTTCCTCACGGGCGGGGGCAGCTTTCATGTCACGACGCTCTTGACGCACTTCTGACACAGGGGTGAAGCGTTTCCCACGGTAATGATCCCGATCCCTTGAGTAGGTACGATATTCACGGTCGCGGAAAGCATGGATTTTGTCGATTTTGTATCTACGGAGTTCAGGCGGAAGGTCGCGGTGCCGAACCTTGATCCAGCTACCGCCATACGCCGAGGTCTGATACCAGCCGCCGCCCCTGAAGACGAAGTAGATGCCGTTGTTGTAGAACATGTCGTAAGGGACACCAACTGCGACGCCGAAGCCCAGTTCTGCCGGATAGATGAAATCTGGCGGTTGCGAGATGACAATGGCCGGTCCACCTACATTGATGTTGAAAGAGATGCCCCCAGCCTGAGCCATCGATGCCGTCTGGAGTAATGCCACCGCTGCTGCGACTGCCAATAGTTTTCTCATAATGCCCCCTTGCGTAGTTATGTGCTGTACAAGATATGTGATGGTTCCTACACTTTCATTAGCATACCTGATGCCAAGTTCTCCGGTGCATGTAACACCCTGAACCGCCGTGGAATCTCTGATTATCAGGATTGAATAGCCCAATTAACCCGCCTCAGATGCTCTTCTCCATGCCGGATCTGGGGTATCGTTCTGCTCCAGAACTTATTCAGTCTAAGATGGTTTTCCCTTACTCCTTCCTAATTTCCTCCTTACTTTGTTGGTATATGATAACGCATGGATAGAGCGATGGGCAACTTTCCCAAACCAGAACCAAGGAGATAGATACCATGAAAAGGATTTTGACTGCGCTGATGTTGACCTCCGTACTTGCCGTTCCTGCTTTTGCCGACACGCACGGGAAGGAAATGAAGGAACCCAAGAAATGTGAATGCCATGAGCAGATGGGAAGGCACCACATGCACAAGAGGGGTGACATGTTGGGCATGCTCATCAAGCATGCTGACAAGGTCGGTCTTTCCGGCGAACAGGTTGCAAAACTAAAAGATATTCACAGGGGAATGGAAAAGAAGAAGATCCGTTCTGAAGCTGACATGAAGCTCGCAAGGATCGACATGAAGGAAATCATGGAAGTGAAAGCTTTCGATCTTGAGAAGGCGAACGCCGCAGTCCAGAAAATTTCGGACCTCAAGAGGGATCAGCATCTAGAAATGTTAAAATCTCTCAGGGACGTTCGGAGCATTCTGACTGACGCGCAATTCCAGAAGATCAAGGACATGAAGCATCGGATGTGGGAAATGAAGAAGCAGGAATGGAAGAAGCCAGAAATGAAGAAACATAAAGAGCAGCATCAGGAATAACAGTCAAAGGCTTCCAGCGATGGGAGCCTTTTTTATGCATCAATACGAACGGTCTAACCTAAAGTCATTCCGAGCAATTCAATGAACCTGCACCGGCTGTTATGCCGCAGCTCTCTGCGCCCCCATGATCCTGTAGACAGATGCGATCCCTATCCCCAGTTCCTCGGCGGTCTTGACCTTGGTCTTTCCCTCGGCAACCTGTCGAACGACATCGGCAGACTTCGCCAGCCGTCGACTTCAACACGGATTGTCTTTGCATTCACGCTCTCACCACTTTGCACCGGCAGACCTAAGCATAAAACCAGTGACTGGACGACTGCTCAGGCAAGGTGACCGCCGAAAATGCGGTTTAAAAGCCTGATCTCGACTCTGGCAAGGCAGAGACATGGGCGGCACGGTCACATCTCTTAACATGTTCGGTTCCGAATAGGCACACCTTTAATACCTGCAACTACCCGTATTTACAACAGTAGACATACCTTGGACACGTTGAATACCTGAAAAGGCACCGGCGGTGTGGTCTACCCTCCTCTTCTTGTTCTCTTAGTTTCTAAAAAGGTATGCAAGGTATGTCAGGTATATTTTCCATTGAAAAAACAGCTACCTACAAAATGCCAAGGTGTACCCAAGGTATACCCAGATCTGGTCAGGGTATATCCGGTGGAGTCTGTGCTGATCACTGGATCGGCTGGCAATAAGTACCGACCCATTGTTTTCTTCCTATGAACACTCAGCAATGAGCATCTCTGGGTTACCAAAGGCAAAGCCGAGATCGCTCTCGGCTTCGGCTGCTTCCAGTATAACTTTTACATATGCGGACGTGGAACTAGGCCACAGCAGTCCTCTACGCTCCGACGATCCGGTAGACTCCACTCTTCCCTATGCCTAGATTCTTTACCATCTCCAGCGTTAGGACTCCAAGTCGCCACGTAATTCCTGAACTGCTCCATCCGGTTCTCGTCCCACCGTAGACCATATTCTTCCACAATCATAGCCAACTCGTACATGATGCACACCCCAGAAGGGTTAAAGAAGAACTTCGGTCCCTTTCCACCATGACCGAGATCAGTCACCGGCTGATCGAGAACGTGGTCGACTAACGCTTCCGCTTCGTCGCATGAATATTGAGCAACAAAACAGGCTAGCCTAGTGTATCGGAGGTAGTGGTCCCTGAAGGCATTAACTGCGTTTGCCTCATCTCGAATTCGATCAAGAAGGAGTGCCACTGCGTCCCTGTAGTCTGGCATTAGCAACGATACCAGTCGCCGGACCTTATCCGGCTGGTTGTAGAAGAAGGTATCGGTCGAGCGGCATACTGATTCCAACATCTTCAGCGCCTTTGTGACCTTGCCGGTTTCCAGAAGGGCTATTGCCACATCAAGGTTCCCTTCGAAGACTTTTGACTTGGTCTTGACTCGGTCGAGGAGGCACTCACCGCGAACGTCAAATCCCTGTTTTGCCATCAATCCGGCAATGCGGGTAACCGTGTTTTCATATCCGTACCGTTTGCTGTATGCCAAGGCATGGCTGAGTTCGTCTTCACCGCAACGCATAAAAGGTTTTTGGAAGAAGGCAAGCTCGGTCAGCGCGTTAGCCTTGATGATTCCCTTCAGCTTGGAAGTCAAATCTCTTGCAGCATCCACTTCACCTAACTTCAAGTACAGGGAATGCAAGACATTGTATGGACCATCCTCATGTGAGAGTTGGCTTTTCCGGTCCTGATAGTACCTGCGGACATCTACCAACAGTTCCCGACAACGGGCTACATCACCAATGCATTGGCATGCGTCGGCAACCATGATCAGCATAGAAGTTTCGGACTTCAGTGGTAGACCCACTGCGATCTGAAGCGAGTCCTCGATAATTCCCAGAGCCAAATCGTGTCTACCGACCGACTCGTAATCGACGGCGAACGATGGGTATTCCAGAGCCGCATGACTCACCAGTCCGTTGACCATTTGCTGGTGGAGCTGACGGGCTTCGTCGAGGATCTCCAGCGCCCTCATTTCCCCTGCCGCAGTCCCCGAACCAGCATACCGAGCAGCAACCTGCCGCAGGGAATGGATTTGGGAATCTGAAAATGTGAGTTGCTTCGCAGCGATACATGCGAACTCTAGCGGATGTGTTGCAGAATCGAAGGTGGTCATGGGTCGAATCCTTTCTTGGATCACCGGAATAACCTAAAGGAGGCATGTCGGTGTTAGGTGGCGCTGCCTCATTTTGTCCGCAGGTAGTGGTACACCGTCTCCCTGCTGACCCCCATGTCCCGAGCGATCTCTGCCTTCTTATCCCCTGAGGTTACACGTCGTTTGATCTCGCTAATTTGCTCATCGGTCATGGTGCGCTTTCGCCCTTTGAAGGCACCAGCTTTCTGAGCAATCGCAATCCCCTCCAACTGCCGCTCCCTGATTAACGATCTCTCAAACTCTGCAAAGGCACCCATGACGGAAAGCAGAAGAGTTGACATGGGTGAATCATCGCCGGAGAAGGTCAGGCTCTCTTTCTTGAATTCGATGGTGACCTTCCTTGCCGTCAGATCCCTCACGATCTTTCTCAGGTCATCAAGGTTCCTCGCTAAACGATCAAGAGCGTGGACAACGATATGGTCGCCCTCCCTTACCCACTCAAGCATCTTGGTTAACTCGGGACGGTTGGTGTCTTTGCCGGACACCTTGTCAGTGAAGACCTTGTCGAACTCCATTCCGTCGAGCTGCCGGACGGTGTTCTGCCCGACACTCGAGGTTCTGATGTATCCAATCCGGTGACCTTTCATCGAAGCGCCCTCCATAAGACATAGTGTCATGGTGGAGTCTATGACTTTAGTCTGAATATGTCAAGTTATTCCGAATGCGACTTATATCTGACGGATTTGATGGGGTCGCCCGTCGTCAGGCTGGAGTACACTCAAACCTGACAGGGCAAGGGAAACCCTCTCATACAGTTCAGGTGGCTGAGAGGGGGGAGACGCCGAATGGTCGGCACCAAACCGCTTGGGAAATTTTATTCCGAGTTCTTGGGATTCTGAAGGAGTTGATCATATGGGAATAATGATCCGTTCCATATTCGTTTGGGAGGTAGCGCCCTTGTCAGAGTCAGTAATCCTTACCATGCACATAGCATTCGCCGCCATCTTCCGCATCGAAATACTTTCACATTGCGACGGCGTCTATTAGTAGTAAGGATCGGTATACTCCGTAGTGCATGTGTCGACGGAGGTTGATTCCTCAAGGCGATTCAACGGGGGTTCCCAAAAATATATTTCGATAATTCAAGTATTTCGTGTGGACAGCCGAAGAGGTACAATACTTGCGCCAGTTCAAGTTAAAATTTTGTAGACGCAAATGCGGAGCTGCGATGGCTGAAACATCGTTTATTATTGGAAGGCAGCCGATATTGGATCGCAGTGAGGAGATTGTGGCGTATGAGCTGCTTTTTCGCTCTGCTGGCTCACTGGCTGCCTTTGTTGGTGATGCTTCACAAGCGACAGCCAGCGTGATCATCAACACCCTAACGGGATTCGGTCTAGAGAATATCTTGGGGCACCACAAAGGGTTCATAAACCTTGACCTTGAACTGCTGATGGACGACTCGCTGAACCTTCTACCAAAGGAACAGATGGTCATTGAACTCCTCGAAACAATAGAAGTCACGCCTGAACTGATCGATCTCTGCCGCATTCTAAAGGAAAGTGGTTTTTCCTTAGCCCTTGATGACCACAATTACAGCCCCAATTTTCATGAACTTTATGAGATCGTGGATATTGTGAAAGTCGATCTGGTCTTGAATCCAATTGAACAACTGGAAGAGATGGTAAGCCAATTTCGGCGCTACCCGCTGCAACTGCTTGCAGAGAAGGTGGAAACTCAAGAGGAATTTAAACGATGTCTTGAACTTGGTTTCGATTTATTTCAGGGATATTTTTTTGCCAAACCATCGATCATGGAGAAGAAGCGTATCAACGAATCAGGTTCAATTTTATTGAAGTTGATGCGACTTCTAAATGAGGATGTTGATCTATTTTTGATTGAGAAAACCATCAAAGAGAGTGCTGGGTTAACTTACCAGCTTTTATTACTTGTAAATTCGGTTGGATTCGGTACTCGTAATAAAATTGAAACAGTTCGCCATGCAATCACAATGATTGGTCGCCAGCAGATCAAACGCTGGATTCAATTGTCGATCTTCGCCGGAACTGATCATCGTGGCGTGGAGAACCCCCTGATGGATATGGCTGCGGTCAGAGCCAGTATCATGGAAAATCTTATCGGACGGCGAAATACATTGAAAATAAACCAAGATTCCGCAGAGAAGGCGTTCATGACCGGAATTCTATCTATTTTAGAAAAAATATATAACATATCCATGGATGAAATGGTACATAGCTTGAACCTCTCGAAGGACATCGAAGATGCTTTAATCTCGCATACGGGTGAACTCGGAGAACTACTTCATATTGCTGAGTTGCTCGAAGTGATGGATTTTGACCACATTAAATCACACCTTGATGAAATGGGGTTGACCCTTGACAATGTCATTCAAGCTCAGATAAGTGCGTATGCTTGGCGCTCACGCCAGACCTGACGCAATGATGAGAAGATCAAGTGCAACAAGTGGTTAGAAGGGGTATTTCCCATGAAGAAAAATGAGGTTTATCATCTAGTAACAGTTGATAACGGCATGACTGATACTGCCTCGATCCTAAGGGTGTTTTCTAAAATGACCACCGGTAGTCTGACCTCTGATATAAAACTACTCAATTATTACCATGAGGTGCCAGTGAACTATGGAGCTACAATTAGCTCTATAGACAAAGATAGCGTCGAACTATCGGTGCATGAGAATCAGGCGGTGGTCATTAAACATGACAATAGCACTCTCATAAAGAGCATGCATTTCCCAAAGGATTTGGCAGTTCACTGTTACGCCGCGTACGTCAATCCTTCCAAAAAAATCGCGGTCTTACACAGCTTCGCCTATGCACAGATCCGCGCCGAACGCAGAGAGTCAGTTCGTGTTTCGGTAACCCAGCCAATTCAGGTGGTCTTTACCCATGAGAGCATTAGAATCGTTGGGACCATGGTGGATATCTCTGGGACAGGCATTTCAGTCTGCACTGATGTGAATCCAGAGATTAATACAAATCAGATGGTGCAGTTGACTTTCAGTCTCATGGGGAGTCCACTCACAGTGCAAGGGACATTTATCCGAACCTTGACCGATGTAAGTGACCAGCATGTGTGTATTTTTCAAATAAAATCCGGCATGAAAAGCGATACGATTATCGGAAAGTTTATATATCAACGACAGATCGAAATAATAAACGAACTTAAAGATGGACTAGTTACAGATTAATTGACATTAAAGCCCATGGATTACTGATATCACTTCCCAACTTACACGTCGAAATGACCTCTGTGCTCCTCAAAGTTCCGAATGTACCGATCCACCAATGGTCGGTTTCCCTTCAGCACCAACAGGTTCTCCGCGTTCTTGTCCTCGGCAGCTCTGGTGAAGTTGAAAGATCCCGTGATCAAGGTCTGGCGGTCAATGATCATGATCTTGAATGAGCGATGGCATGACAGTCGTCAATGTAGGTCGGGATACCGGCGTGCGCGAGGAAGTCGGCGGAGGTGTACTTATCCCTGCGCTGGCTCTTGTCGAGGACAACAACCACCTCTACTCCACTTTTCTTGGCATCGATAAGTGCTTTGGCAATGGGTTTACTGGTGAAGGAGTACGCCTGAACAAGGATCTCGGTCCACGCGGAGTCCAGTTCTCTGACCAATGCTTCAGTGGCACCACCGTTTGGCGAGAAGAAGACAGCGACGGTTCCGGTGGAACGGAATTGCTCGGCGCAGGCAGTGAGTACTGTCGCGAGGAGGACCAGAGCGTAGTGCTCCGCATCGTCATATTCAAGGAAGGTGTCCATAGCACGAGGATGGAGTGTTTGTCACTTGTCATCTATTGTGCTTCCGTTAAGCCCCTTTGAGCAAGATAGGACTTAATAAGAGATAGTGTGCATGAGAAGCAATGGGTAAAATACCATAAGTCATTGATATTAATTGATCCTAGCTCTTCGAAACGATCAAGCCCATGGTTCACAACTTTCTTCGGGTGAGATCTCAGCTTCATATTTGGCATGGGTGTGTACCTCACCCCCGTTTTTGTGGCTCGCACCGTAAATGACTCGTCTCCCTTCAAAGTGCGTAACCTTTCTCCTTCTCGCGACTTCACATATTCCAGAAAATCCTGCCTGTCGATTGAATTCATTGAACTCTCCTGTCAGACTATCTGTGCCAATAATATTATAGAATCTTATCCTGCGGATATCGCGTCAGAGGCGGTTGGCTTCGTTCTTGTGATACACATCGAAGAAGACAACACTATTGTCTCTGACTTGGTGGCAAAACCCACAATGCGCCTCCAACTTCTTCCCTTCCTTGCGGCACAGTTCACACCAGTGGTATATAAGACGGTAGTCACTTCGACCGACGTATTTCTTGAGTCTGCCATGGTATTCGCCGTGCATCCAGCCGTCGGCGTCACTGGGGTTATTGAGAAGTCGGTCGATCACGCTGAGGATGCGAGTATGCCCAGACGGATCGTGTTTTTCTATCTTCGCCATCTTGGCAGCAAATGACGGAGTGGGTAAATAGCTGAACGGCTGCAAGGTTCTCTCCTGATCGGTACGAACCGGTTATTCTTGGTGCCGAGTTGCTGCGTTGGTTTCGAGTCGCAGTCTCGCTGATACGCCTGATCGATTAGCGAGGGGATCTACAGCACTTACCTCTCGAGCTTTCATATGCTGGAAACCGTTATCCTGAGTACTTACCATGAGTGAAGGAGGCTTATTCAGATTTGGAACTCCACTTTCCCAGAGAACATCGACAGAGTAACTTACAACATCTCCGGTAGACCAGTGGTGTACGTCAAGTTGTAATGTCCTCTTCATCATCACTCCAGTGGAAACTTTTAATGTAGTTTAGCCGCCTAGTCAATGCAGAGCTGCTCCGCCTGTTCCAGTACGTTCTGGGTCGCCTTCTCCTGATTGTCCGGTGGGTAGCCATACTTCCGAAAGATTCTTTTCACCAGTGTCCGAAGACGAGCACGAACATCTTCCTTGTCGGTCCAGTGCCTACGATTATCTCGTATTGTTTATTCTATCGAGTGGGATAATGTTGCATGTCTTGGTCGTCAGGTCGAACACCACCTTGACCTTGCCATCCTCAAGTTGCTGGATTACCTGCTCGATCTTTTCGTCCAAGGTGCGCCCTGCATCGGTCAACTCCGACCAGTCCCGAGTCACGAAATCCTCCACCATCTTCCGTAGAGTGTCAGGACTGATGCGGTCATGAGGTACGACGACGCCTTCTTCGGCCGTATCGTCCTGCCGTTCATACTCGATAGTCACTTCTTCCGTATTATTCACAGATGGGTTCCTCCCGACCTCCTGCTCCACCATGGCGATCTTTTGTCTGGAGCCAGAACACCATACCAAAATCCCATTAGAATTGGAATTCATTTAACACATTGAAAACTGTCAAACGTCTGATGCACGTCGCAGACCGTTACTCTCCGCAACTCTGGCAAATGGACGTCCATATCAACACGATATATATGGTATCTCTCCGAAAATTCTGGTAATAATGCAGCTTCTCCGCACCGTCGAGAAGCTGTTTTTGATTTTCCTAGTCAGTTGAAGAACCGCAAGGAGCACCATGGCAATCAAGAAATCCGAACTCTACTCATCACTCTGGAAGAGCTGCGACGAGCTGCGTGGCGGGATGGACGCCTTCCAGTACAAAGACTACGTCCTGATCCTCCTGTTCATCAAATACGTATCTGATAAGTATGCGAACCAACCAGATGCGCTGATTGGTGTCCCCGAAGGTGGTAGCTTCGCCGACATGGTCGCTCTCAAGGACACAAGGAGATCGGCGATAAGATCAACAAGATCATCGGCAGGTTGCCGTCTCCGTGCATAACGCCGTCAGGGAGAGCATGCAGGATGACTGGCGGGGGAACTCGGTGAAGATCAAGAAGGTCAAGAACGCGATCAAGACGGTGCTCCATAACGATGAAGTGAAGGCAAACCGCATACTCGAATTGGTGAAGAAGCAGCATGAGTACTGAATCACATCATATCACGGTCAGCGGGATCACGGTGGAGGTGGTCCGCAAGGCGATCAAGAACCTGCATCTGGGCGTCTATCCACCGAACGGCAGGGTCAGGGTTGCCGCACCGGAAGCGATGGAAGATGAAGCAATCCGGTTGGCGGTGATCGGCAAGCTGGGCTGGATCAAGAAACGTCAGGCAGGGTTCGCCGATCAGGAACGGCAATCTCCAAGGGAATATGTTACCGGAGAGACGCATTACTACCGTGGCAAGCGATACCGGATAAAGGTCGTCTATCAGAATGGTCCGGCATTGGTAAGTATCAGCAGACTCTCAACAATCAATCTGTACGTCCAAGTAGGTAGCAATATAGCTCGACGTGAACGCCTGCTGTACGACTGGTATCGCAGTCGTTTGAAGGAGATGGCCCCAGAACTGCTGGAGAAGTGGGAACGAATCATCGGCGTCGATGCGGCTGCGTGGGACGTGAAGCGGATGAAGACCAAGTGGGGAACCTGCAACGTGGAAGCTCGGCGGATCTGGCTCAATCTAGAGCTGATCAAGAAGCCTGTCCACTGTCTTGAGTACATCATCGTTCACGAGTTGGTTCACCTGCTAGAGCGGAGCCACAGTGACAGGTTCTCATCTTTGATGTATCAGTTCATGCCATTGTGGCCGCAGTATCGTGATGAGCTGAACCGAGAACCACTCGAACATGGTAAATGGGAGTATTAAATGGCAGAAAGACGCTGAACTGAAGAGTTTAATCAGTGGTAAAGAATCGAAGGTCTTATGGGTTTAGTCGCTTATATTGAAAGAATCGGTTCAGTATGGATTAGAATTTGATTCCGTTATCAATCAGTGACTTACCATATTTAATACTATAAAAAACAGCTTCTGGTTTTGTGAAAAGTATATCATCATTTTCGAAAATCTTTTCTTGTCCTTTATACATTATTGTCAAATGTATCTTCCAACATTCAGTTTCTTTTTGGAAAAGCGGCGAAGGAACGATGACGTGGTCTTTATATTCAAACAACTGCATTCCGTGTCCCCTAGCAATAACCCAGTTACTTCTTTCTCGCTGGTTGCAAGCGCGGCATGAAAGCGTTCTCTTGCCCGAGGACACTTTACATGTCATGGCTGGCTTCGCAGGTAGTCCGATCAGTTCACTTGGGGTTGTTTAAAAATAAAGCAAGTGATGTCGTTGGGGTGGATAACGAATAGGGGAATCAGGCTCCTAACAAATAATTCTAGCGCACCAGAAATGTTCCCGCAATACTTTTCTTGCACATTTGCTACACATTTGATATCTCATGAGTGTTGAGAGTTTTTCCATCGCGTCAGCAGTATTGAACAATGACCCACTGACGTTAATGAATATGTTTGAGGGAGAGCACGATGATAAAAGCAGATATCGCTGAACGGATAGCAAACGCAAATGGATTCACCAAACTGGAAAGCATGGACCTCGTCGAATCCGTCCTCTCGATCATAAAGGACGTGCTGGCAGAAGGAGAAGCTGTGAAGGTGTCTGGGTTCGGGTCGTTCATCGTGAAGGAAAAAAATAATCGGCGCGGTCGCAACCCCCAGACCGGCGAAGAGATCACCATAGATGCACGGAGGGTGCTGATCTTCAAACCGAGTGAAGTGCTCAAGGTTGCAATCAACAAGTCATGAAGGAGCCTTCGACTAATCTCCTAAGCACAAATGGAAAGAGGTCACATCTTATGACAGATGTGACCTCTTTCCATTAACAGCGAGTCAAACCTACTGACCAACTGGAGCTACAGGTGCCGGTGCCGGTACTGTCATAGGAGCTGCCGCTGGCGCTGCTTCCTTATTCATAGTCTTATGATGCTTATGGTGCCGGTGATGCTTGTGGTGCTTGTGATGTTTGTGGTGCTTCTTCACCGGCTTGGCTTCCGGCTTACTCATTTCAGCGGCGGGTGCAGCACCGGTAGGTTCGGCATTAGGGACATCGGCAGCCGACACGATAGTGGCAAAGGATATGGCAGCGAGGGTTGCGACGATGGTAGGCAGGATCTTTTTCATGGTGGTTGGACTCCTTTGGAAGAATTTGATACCTGCCATACGACACTGCATAGCAGATGCCGAAGATCGTGAGAGCCCAACATAGCGTAATCACAAGACCACCCCGCCAGACGACACACTAATGAACCTGTAAAGAGCCATGGGCTACCTCGTTTGCGGCATGAAATGTCCACAGATGAGTCACACGTCTTAATTGCACTTCGCCAATTATCTTAGTATAATCAAACGCAATCCGAAACCAACCAATCCAAAGAGGCAAGCCTGTTGTTCGAACAGGCGCTGATGTGAGGGCTTTTTATGGAAAAAGCGAATAATCCTATCGACAAAATTGCAGCTCTGCGCCGCTACGCAGAGGACCGATTACAAGAGGCGCCAAAGTCCGACCATGTGTCATCGCCAGAACGGGACACGAAGAGGCTTCTCCATGAGCTAGAAGTTCACCGGATCGAATTGGAGATGCAGAATGAGGAGCTACATCACGCTCATGAAGAGATGGAAAAGACGTTGGAAAGGTACACCGATCTCTACGACTTCGCCCCCGTTGGTTACTTCACCCTTGATCTCAATGGAGTCATCCGTGCAGCCAATCTCGCAGGAGCAACTCTCCTTCGTCTGAATCGCTCGCAACTACTCGGTGTCAGCTTCGAGTCGTTTATCATCTTCAATGCCCGTCCCGCTTTCAATGCCTTTCTCAGGACCATTATTCCTCAGAAGGAAAAGGAGTCGTTAGAACTGGAACTGCAGCTTGCGCCAGCACAAGAAGGAAGCCGACCACTGTTCGTTCAGATCGAAGCCATAGCCAGTACAACTGGTCAAGAGTACCGCATAGCAGCAATCGACATTACCAAACGCAGGCAAGCCGAGCAGAAATTGCATTCTACTATACATGATCTGCGAACCTTTTCATACTCGGTGTCCCATGATCTGCGTACCCCACTTCGAACCATCAATAGCTATGCGACCGTGGTCCTAGAGGATTTTGGTGGGTCACTCAACGACAAAGTGAAAGAACTCGTCAATACCATCGTCAAAAGAACTGTTGGCATGGGGTAACTTATTGATGATCTGCTGAGATTCTCCAAGAACAGCATGCAAGAGATGACTGTTAGTCCGATTGACATGACTGCGCTCACTAAGGAAGTCACTGGAAGACTGATCCGCGAGGAGCAGAACCGAAATATCGAATTCAGGGTAACAGAACTTCCGAAGGCTATGGGCGACCAGTCGCTGATTAACCAAGTGTTGGAGAATTTGATCTCAAATGCTGTTAAGTTTTCCAGAAAAGTGGAAAAGCCGGTTATAGCTGTAGGTTCAGTAGATGATGGGAAAGACAACATCTATTTTGTTAAAGATAACGGAGTTGGGTTTGATCTGCAGTATGTTGGCACAATATTCAACGTTTTTCAGCGACTGCACAGTGCTGAGGACTTCGAGGGGACTGGCGTGGGGCTTGCCATCGTTGAGCAGATTATTGCCAAACATGGCGGCAGGGTGTGGGCTGACAGTAAACAAGGAAAAGGGGCAACCTTCTACTTCACGTTGCCGAAATCATAATGTACTACCAACAGACAAAGCCGAAGGACCGGTATGGTGTGCGCAGTGAGGGCGGCGAAGTCGGCGGGAATTACCCCACTGTCACACAGTTTTTACCAGCCACCTTGCTCTGATACATCAGTTCATCTGCCCGACGGACGAGGGTCGTGACTGAATCGGAATCAGTCACCATGGTTGCTCCAACGGATATGGTTACCCGCAAAGGGATATCTTCCAACAGGATAAAGGATTCGCCAACCAAGCTTCGAAGTCGCTGTCCAAGATTGCAGAGATCGTCTGGAGCGATATTCCGCACGATCCCGACAAACTCCTCTCCTCCCCAGCGCCCGTATAGGTCAAATGGACGCGAGTTGGCACTAATCGTTCCTGCTACGAACTGGAGCACACGATCTCCGACATCGTGTCCGTACAAGTCATTGACCTGTTTGAAATTGTCGATATCCATGAAGAGTATCCCGAACAATGAGCCGTAACGCTTCTTTGCCTCAAAGCTTACGTCAAGCTCACGTTCAAGATAATGACGATTGGCGAGGTTGGTGAGCCGGTCCAGCATCGCCAACTGTTCCAAATATTTCAGCCTGATTTCATTGGCAAGCTTGTTCCTGAGGTCCGTAAAGATCTCAACAGCTCCGATTATGTTACCTGTATCGTCGGTTATCGGGTTTACGCGGACGCAAACAGGTATACGAGTCCCGTCTTTATGATGCAGGTAGACATCAGCCGTATGTGCTGCTCCCTCGGCAATTGTCGCAGCGAGTGGACACGAGCCAGTACAGAGATTGGTGCCACAGCCATCGACGTGGCATAAAATATTGTCAGCACAGCTATTCCCAACTACTTCGTTTGCGCTGAAACCAGATATATGTTCGGCGGCATCGTTCCAGTAGATAATACGCCTTTGCCTATCAACGATGTAGATACCATCATTTAGGTTGTCGATGATCTGCAAATACGCTTTATTGTTTAGTTCCATATGAGATGCCTCAAAACATCTTTGCCCTTGGCTACATACGCCACATAGTGATCAATGAAGAGTTGCCATGAGCCAGTTATAACTATGCAAATTACGACAGTTTTCCCATATACTTAATTCGCCCGTCATCTGATTCCGTTTTTATTCAGATGAGAACCGTATTTTTTATCAACCCCCTTGATATGATCGACAAGCCAGTTTTGAAGAAAGGTTATGATATCCTGTGAAAGAACGGTTTCACCCGAGCTGTACTTGCCTATCAGTTCAACGACCTGATCGACAAGCTTCTTGTGGTGTTGTTTATGCTCAGTTTCACTGGGGTAGTTGGTCTGAGAGAAAGCACGTTCCTCTGCCGCAAAATGGTTCACCGTATACTCGGCTAGACCGTTGAGAATCTGCCCGACAGCTTCTCTACTCCGCTTCTGCTGCATTGCATCGTGCAAATCGTTAACCATCTTAAACAGTACCTTGTGCTCATTATCAAAGCTGCTGACGCCGGTGGCAAAGGACTCGTCCCATTCCAGCGCCTTTGCCAAGCGAAAGTGGCTGACCAACGAATGGAGGTTGTCCACCTGTTCTGCGAGCTTTGCTGTTGCCTGAGTGGTACTGTGGGCATTTTCAACGTTGCGGTTCACAACATCCGTAATCATTTGGATATTACCAGTGATCTCGTGAGTGGTCGCGGTCTGTTCTTCTGCGGCGGTTGCGACTTGGCTTATCTGCATGGTTAGTTCGTTGATCTGGTTCAGGATGTCTTCTAATGCTTCGCCAGAGCGGTTCGCCTCAGTCGTTCCTAATTGGACTTCTGCTACACCTTCCGACATCGACTTTACTGCGCTTTGGGTTTCAGTCTGTATGGATTTTATCATCGTGGCAATTTCTTTAGTCGCCTTTGTGGTTCGTTCAGCCAAGGCTCGAACCTCATCAGCCACCACCGCGAACCCTCTACCCTGTTCTCCAGCCCTTGCTGCCTCGATGGCTGCATTTAGCGCCAGTAAGTTAGTCTGGTCAGCAATATCTTCGATTGTGCTCACAATAGCGCCTATTTGGTCAGACCGCTCTCCAAGTCCTGCCACCGTTGTAGACGATACGTTGACCCGCTGTGCAATGTTTCCCATTAGACGAGCACTACTTAAGACCATCTCCGACCCACTGTGTGTTTGCTGAGTTGCTTTTTGTGCGCTTTCAGCCGCATACAGGCAGTTACGTGCAATATCGCTTGATGTGGCAGACATTTCTTCACTTGCTGTAGCTATGCTACCAGCTTGAATGGCAACCTCCTCGGCAGCACATGCCATGGTGTCGGTCGTCGCACGAACCATGACCACCGAGTCTCGCACCAAGTCAGCAACCGAAAAGAACTGCCGCATGGCTTTGTTCATGTCCTCCATCATGCGATTGAACGCTTTTGCCAACCGCCCGAACTCTCCGTTTCCCCTTACCGTGGTTCGGATCGAGAGATCACCGCTGGCAGCCTTTTCAAGAGCTTCCATAATCTCCGTCAACGGATTAAAGGCATAGCCACTTACAATTCCCAGTGTTATAGACATTCCAACCAGTAAGACTAATCCAATCACAATGTGAATCCAGAGTTCACTCTTCGGGTTGATAATTGCAGTCGAGGCAATCGCTAGAATAATACTTATTGCGTTACCTGCAATAATACGAGTGGTAAATTGCATACAAGACTCCCTTTCTTTAAGCATATTTTAAATAGCGTTTGCGACTTTAATTTAAATAGTAGGTGCGTAAACCCTGCGTCAACCTTAATTATGTTACGCTCGTCAGTGACTTCGGTTACGCAGCAGACCCTCACATTTTAAAAAGCAAGGGACTTCTATAATTTGAACTGACCGACGAGGCGTTGAAGTTCACCTGATTGTGTAGAAAGTATTGCCGCTGCTGAAGCCGTCTCTGCGACCCCGCGTGAGGTCTGTTTGACCACAGTTGTAATCCTCTGGATATTGCATGTAATCTCGCCAGTTGTCGCAGTTTGTTGTTCGGCGGAAGTTGCGATTTGGCTGATCTGCATTGAGACGTCGTTGACCTGTTCGAGTATCTGTTCTAACGCCTGCCCAGATTTGACAGAGTACTCAGTTCCTTTCTCCACCTCTGACACCCCCTCTTCCATGGCGGTGACCGCGCCCCTCGTTTCACTCTGGATAGCCTTAATCATGTCGCTAATTTCGCGAGTAGCCTTTGTTGTTCGCTCGGCTAGGGCGCGGACCTCGTCGGCGACTACAGCAAACCCCCGTCCCTGATCTCCTGCACGGGCAGCCTCAATCGCTGCATTCAAAGCCAATAGGTTTGTTTGGTCGGCAATATCCTCAATGGTACCGATTATCTGACCGATCTGGTCGGTTCGTGTACCTAACTCAACAACGATCTTTGCGGCGCCCTTGACACGGATGGCAATGCACTCCATTCCGCTAATGGTTTGCCGAACAACGTCAGCTCCGGACTGTGCTGTACCTCTTGCTTTGCTTGAATTTTCTGCTGCGTTCATACAATTGTGGGCGATATCACCAGATGTCGCAGCCATTTCTTCGCTGGCAACCGCAACGGTGTTGGTCTGAGAGACGACATCCTCTGTCCCAGCGGCAATCTGGTCGGCATTGGCGTGGAGTTGCCGAGAAGCTGAGGCTACCTGTTCCGATGTTGACAATATTTGTGTGATTATTCCACGCATGGTCGTCTGGAGGCTGCCGATAGACCTGATAATGGTGCTAATCTCGTTATTCCGCTTTGCCGCGATCGGCTGCGCTAGATCCCCTGCTATCATCGTATCCAGATAGCCCGCGACTCTCTGAAGCGCGTTGTTGATTGACCAAGCGAGCAGCCCACAAAAGAAACTCCCAAGCAGCACAAATACGACTGTCGAGAAAATGGAAATTGCCAAGGAGAACTGTCGCCCCGCGACAACCGCAGCAACGATACAAAAGCTGTAACAAATGCAAAGCAGGAAGATGCGGGTGCGGATTTGCAACCGCAGGAATAAATCCAAAACAAAACTCATGACCGCTCCTCACTTGAGTATGGTTAATGTGTTCTCTTCGCACCGTTTATCTAAGATTAAAAATTTCACGATTTTTCAAAGACAAACATTTATTTATTACCGATCGGCAATTTTGCGTCTAACTTTAACCATATTCCGCACACACCCATTGATTCACACTAATCACCTCGGGCAAACATAGAAAAGTCTATCCTCTCCTTGACTCCCCCTTCGGTACTTCCCAACAGACTTACGAAGTAACCCACTGTTTTTATGGATTTTATAGGAGCGGCGCATGTCCAAAGCTGATATTGCTGAACGGATTGCAAACGAGAGGGGGCACCAAGGCAGAAAGCTTTGACCACCCTGAAGCTCTCTCGTCGGTCGTTAAGGATATGATAGCAGTGGGTGAGACGCTGAATGTAATCGATGGTGCGTTGACCTCGGTAGTCGGTCCGCGATACGATTGAAGTATGAAACAGCATTCAATGATCAAGAGGTGAGTCCGAATTTCAGGTTGACGACGAAACGGAGAATATTATGGCGAAAATGCTGGTGGTATTCGCCAGTGGTGAGGTCGGGCGTATTCATGAGACAATGCCTAACCACCTGATTCATAAAAACGAGGTGATCGCTTTTCGGAGATCTGCGGGGTGGGTTCACATCGGCAATGATCCCATCAGAAGTGCCAAGCCACCAATAGTTAGGTTTGGTAACAGGCAAGACGACATCAGGTTCACACTACCAGTGCCTTAACTTGACAGCAGGGGAGTTGGCGACTCACAACTACGACTGGCGCTTTGACGACTTCTCACGTTTCGCCTAAAGTCTCCGTTCCCGCGACCGATAGATTAACCACCGCCTGACTTCTAGAGACTTCGCATGCTCCTCTCAATGCGTTCCTCTTGAAGGTCGCAACAAACACCTGAGGATCGGAGAATCATGTGCCAACACTTCGCTGGAATGATAATTTTAATGTAGGGGTTGAACAATTCGATCTGGACCATAGACATTTGTTTGAGCTTCTTAAGTCTTGCTATGATAACCTTACCAGTGTTCCTCCTGTTGGTGATTTTGGCTGCTCACTCGATGCTTTCATTGATTACGCTACCGACCATTTCAACGAAGAAGAAAAATGGATGAAGGCGAATAACTACCCTAAATTTGCCGAGCATCTCAACCTTCATGACAGGTTTATGACTAAAATCATAGAGATTCGGTTCGACTGTATAGAGGGAAGGAATTCGTTATCCGTAGGAATTCTTGATTTTGTTAAATACTGGCTAACAAACCATGTTTGGGCTGCTGATACAAGCTATGGTCGATTTGCAGCAAGTAATTCAAATCACCTGCGAAGGAGATCCTATGCGGATAGAGAACCGAGCGTTCACCCGACTGCCTATGCATGCCAAAGCCAACATGCTCCTAGAGGGTCAGTGCATTGCGGGTGAGGTGGAAAATCTCAGCTTGAAGGGCACCTTTATGGTAGCGGAGAGAATACTGGAACTTCACCAAGTCGTGACGATCACCATAGACGACACACTTGCCTGTGGCATAAGTGCGAAGGTAGTTAGGGTGACGGACAAGGGAATGGGGCTGGAGTTTGAAAAGACCCTTCTCGATTGAAAGCTGGGTGGAGACAGTCCTGAGGTTGCTTGCCAGCGGTGGCACCGTCCGTCCACGTTTTCGGCAGAATGTGAATCGTCATCTGGGTTCAGAGTCACACCTTTGCAGAGTTGTCGGCACAGATTTTTTGGCTCAGATCTATGAGTCTATACGGCTTTTGAATGAATCCCGCCAACCCTTTTCCAATGAACTTCTGGGTGACTTCCTGCTCACTGAAGCCACTAGAAATAATAACCCGAACATTCGGATCAATAATCTTTAATTGTACAAAGGTCTGTTCCCCATCGAGGCGTGGCATGGTAAGATCGAGAATGACCCACGCGATTTCATTCTGATTCTCCCTGAATACCTCCAAGGCTTCTTCACCATTTTCAGCAGTTAGCACGCTGAATCCCAACTCCGTAAGCATATCTTTCCCGAGCGTAATCAGTTCCCGCTCGTCATCGACCAGCAATACTGTACCTGCCCCTTTCAAGGGCTTGGTGGTGAAGGACTCTTTCAAAGGTTCAGCAGCATCCTTAGAAATTGCTGGCAGAAGTACCTTGAAGCTCGTCCCCTTCCCAATCTCGGAGTAGGCCGTGATCGCCCCACCATGTCCTCGGACAATACCGAGAACAGCAGCCATACCAAGACCACGCCCTGTGAACTTTGTCGTAAAGAATGGATCGAATATTTTAGCAAGGGTGTCAGGATTCATACCGCAGCCGGTGTCTTCAATTTCAAAGAAAACGTAGTTGCCAGCGTCTAACTTATCATAAAGCCATATCTTAGACAGATAGGCTTCATCACATTCCAAGGCACCCGTAGTGATGCTCAGAATTCCATTCTCGTCACCTATGGCTTCTGATGCATTGATGACTAGGTTCATAATGATCTGCCGTATTTGTGTCGCATCTCCATCGAACAGAGGAAGTCCTGTTGCCAAGTTCAACCTGATCGTGGCTTTTTTGGATACGGAGACTTTCAAGATGTCATTCATGTCTATTATCAAGGCGTTGATGTCCTGCTGTTCGACGACGAACCGCCCCTTACCTGAGTATGCCAGCATTTGGTGAGCAAGGTCAGCAGCACGTTTTGCTGCCTTTTCTATGTTCTCAAGGTTCTTACAGGCTTGTGATTCTGGGTCGAGTCGAAGCAAAGCGAGTTCGGCATTACCGAGAATCGCCAAAATTATGTTATTGAAATCGTGGGCAATCCCTCCTGCCAAGACCCCCAGACTCTCTAGCTTCTGTACGTGCAGCATCTGCGCTTCGACTTTTCTGTTTTTATCAGCCAACTGCTTCTCTACTATTATGTCTCGACCGATGACAAGAAGATTCGGCTTCCCTTTTACCCGAAATGACGAAAGAATATAGGCTGTTACCGCATGCCTCCCAAATGATGTCTGCATGTCTGCTTCAAGCGTTCGAGTGTGACCGTCAGCTAAGACCTCTTCCGCAGCCTTCAGTAGCCCACACTCTTTCCATGACTCAAGCTCTCGAAAGTTTTGCCCTTGTACCGCGATAACGTCACCACCGGCAATAGCTGCTGTAGTTTGGTTCGCGAGAAGGCATTCACCGGATACCCCATCGAAGACACGAATGCCTACCGGAGCGTGTTCCAACAAGGTTTGGATGAAGAGGGCATTCTCTCGGCTGCTCTCCTCCGCCGAAATACGCGCACTAATGTCTCTCGCAATTGAGATAACAACCATTCTTCCATCAAGTTCAAATTGGTGGGAACTTACCTCCAGCGGGATCGTCGTCCCGTCAGGGTGTGCAAAGGAAGTTTCTGAAACAGTTCCTTCTTCACCTGATACCAGCACTTTCGCAGTATGAAGCATGTCGATCAGGCTGTGAAAGGAGAATTCGTCACTCTTCATATTCAACAGTTCTTTACGAGTGCAACCGGAGAACGTGCAAGCGGTGCCATTTACCTCCAGCAGTCGGCCAAAGCCTCCGACTTTGTCTGGTTCCCATACAAAAATCGCATCGGTGACACCATTGAAAAGTTCGCGGTATTTCTTCTCGGATCGCCGTAAATATGAGTTTAGCCTCGAAAGACTCCTAAAGCGCCAGTAGACCATGGCAAAAAGCGTCGCGAGGAACACCGAACCTGCCAGAGTCATCACCCTTGAGGTAGTCCAGTAGGGCTTAGGTTTGCCCCACCAACGGGCGTAAATCTCCTTGTACTTATCAGACCCGACAAAACTGTCAATCGCCTCGTTCAGTCGTTTCTGAAGCTCCGTATCTCCCTGACGCAAAGCCATCGCACGCTTGCTCTCTCTGAGCGGGGGAGTAAGAACCTCTAGCCTGTCGTCAACACCGGCGTCTACCGCAAGTTTCATCACATTTGGAGTTGGCGCGGAAATCATATCAACATGACCCGCCAACAAATCAAACACCAGATGCTGTAGGCTTTCGTAGGTTTCAAGTCTTAAATCTGTCCGAGACTTCAGGTTGTCATAGGATATGCTCCCCTTCATCACCCCAACTTTCATGCCCGAGACAAGTACGGAAGCCTTGCGATCATCCTTCCGAACGATCAGATTTGCCAGAACCGTCTCTACCGGTAAGGTGAAGAGAAATTTGGTTCTCCGAGCTTCATCAATGGTCAGATTCGGTATCAAATCTGCTTTGCCGGATTGCAGCATACCAAGCAGATCATCCCATGGACGCCCGAAGACATACTCAACCTCAAGACCAGCACGTTGAGCAACCTCATTCATTACGTCAATCGCAAAACCTTTTGGTTTACCGGTGTTTTCATCACGGGAGTATGTAGGAGGGAAATCAGGAGGGACAGCAACGACAACCTTCCGTACAACCTTTACAGGATCAGCAGCGGTTGCAGGTGAAGCACCAAAGAGAATTAGGGCAGATGCAACGGCAAGCAGGAAGGTTAGCGAGAGTACCGATCTTACCATAGCACTGACTCCGTGATGGCACGTATGGAGGTATAATATGCCGAGACTGGGTGCTAGGTTAATCGGCTATTTCCACGAAGGACTGAAATGAATTGTTGCAAAATAGCTTGCTACCGCACTCCATGTCAATAGGCAGTTGCGTTTATTAACAAAACGCAATCAGCATGCAGCTATCACGCCTTGCAGCCATCAATAAAGGGTTAACTGTCATTGCAGTCCAACGTCCAACCCTTCCAGTGCGCCCCTGATCACCCCTGCACTCGCTCGAAGAGCCGCATCTTCGGCGTCGGTGAGCACCGGCGGGAAGGAGGCGATGATTCCTGATCCACCGACCAAGTGAGGTAGTGAGAAAGTCACGTTGGTCCCTCCCCACGATTCGGGTATTACCGACGAGACCGTCAGGATGGCACGTTGATCGTGCAGTATGACCTCGACAAGACGGGCTAGGGCGCTGCCGATTCCATAATAGGTAGCACCCTTCCCTTCGATAATCGAGTAGGCAGCCCGACGCACATCGTGGTCGATCCTCTGGCGTTGCTCATCATCGAACTGCACGCTGCGCATCCGGCAGAACTCTTCCAGCGGCATCCCGCCGACCGTGACCAGCGACCATGTCAGGACTTCTGAGTCCCCGTGTTCCCCGAGCACATAGCCATGCAGGTGCTGTGGGTCCACCCCGAGATGCGTCCCCAGCAGAGTGCGAAACCGAGCAGTATCCAGCATGGTGCCGGAGCCGATCACTCTGGTGGCAGGGACGCCGAATTCCTTCGCATAGCAGATCGCCAGATGGGTCATGATATCTACGGGGTTAGTTGCGATCACCAGAACGGCATCCGGCGCGTTGGTGAGGACATCAGGGATGATCTCCCTGAACACGGCGGCATTTCGTTGCAGCAATTGCAACCGACTCTCCCCAGCCTTCTGGTTCACCCCAGCAGAAATGATCACCGCACGGCTGCCTTTCAGGTCAGCGTACTTGCCAGCAGTGACCTTGAGCGGACTGGCGAATGGTACGGCGTGGTAGATGTCGTTCGCCTCGGCGCGGCTGCGGGTTTCATTCTTATCAACCAAGACGATTTCCCGCCCAACACCTCTCATGACCATGGCATACGCCGCTGTTGCACCGACGAAACCACTTCCTACGATTCCTACCTTCATGGGAGTTCTCCTTGAGGCAACAATGATTACAATCAAAATGATAATGCCACATCCCTTTCGAGGTGTGGCATCGTTTTTCCCTATGACTATCAAGGCATTTGAGCCGGAAACCAGTTCGCGACCAAGGTCAGGCTAGGAGCTGAAGCGTCCCGTGTAC